>Ga0105051_10003354_pt1 | contig 19539 bp, 13 predicted proteins | sample FRY02_FD_78383 | JGI IMG/M metagenome (GOLD analysis project Ga0105051, IMG submission 78383) | Freshwater microbial communities from Lake Fryxell liftoff mats and glacier meltwater in Antarctica - FRY-02 (megahit assembly) | ecosystem: Environmental > Aquatic > Freshwater > Ice > Glacier... | reverse complement strand
CCATACCGACCGCCGCGCGCGAGACGGCCGATCAGTTTCTCAAACTCTCTGAAGGGGTGAAGTTGGGAGCGATTGATATTGCCGCGCGTGCGGAGGAATTGAAATCGAAATTGCAGGGCAAACTCGTGTTCATCGGATGGACCGCGACCGGTGCGCTCGCTGACTTTGTACCGACACCGTGCCATCAAAGAACCCCAGGAGTTTTTGTACATGTTGTGGCTGCGGACATGGTGCTGAACCGTCATGCACGCGAGATGGCGCCCGAGTGGATGCAGTGGGTGGCGATCTTCGCCTTTGGAATTCTCGCCTCGTTCGGCGCGGCTCGACTCTCGACGGTCTGGAGCGCAGTTAGTGCATTGATCCTTGTCGTCATGTGGGCTCTCACGGCAGGTCTCTTCGCATTCAATGAACTGCACATCATCATGCCGCTCGCTGGACCGATCGTTGTTCCAGTCGCGTCGTGGGCGACGGGGACTGCTGCGATGGCTCTGCTTTCCGCACGCGATCGTGCGCGCATCACCCGTCAGTTTTCAGCGCGTGTCTCGCCGCAATTGGTCGAGAGACTCGCCAACAATCCAGACGCGTTGACCATGAGCGGCCAAGAACGGCAGATCACCGTCATGTTCGGCGATTTGGCTGGATTCACCACGATTGCGGAGCAGCTCGGTGGTCCTGAAGTTGTTCGCACACTGAATCTGTATCTCGGTCGATTGTCCGAAGAACTTGTCCTGCGGGATGCCTATGTCAATAAATTTCTCGGCGATGGATTCATGGCGTTTTGGTCGGCGTTCGGCGATGACCCACGACAGGAATCGCGTGCCGCCGAGAGTGCAGTCGCGTGTCAGGTAGCGATGAAGGAAATCGCCAGGGATTCTGAACTTGGTTCACCCAACATATCGGTGCGGCTTGGCATCGCAACTGGAATCGCGGTTGTCGGTGATTGCGGAGCGCCGCCGAAGCTGAACGATTACACCGCCATCGGCGATGTGGTCAATCTCGCTGCGCGGCTCGAGAGCGCCAACAAGCAGTTTGGCACGAGCATCTTGATCGACGGTGCAACCCGTGCCGGAATCGTCGCGCAGGGGGGCAACGCTTCGATTCGCATCCGCACTCTTGGTGCGATTGTGGTTGTGGGTCAATCAAAGCCCATCGAAATTTTCGAAGTGTGCGCCGCCGATGCGGATCTGAATTGGATTGCCGCCACGGAGCAAGCCGTCGCGCTTTTTCGCACTCGCAAGGCAAGCGAATCGACTCTGGCGTGGCGAGCATTTGAGCAAAGCTATGGCGCATCGAAACTCTCCAAGATGTATCTCGATGCGATGGAAGCGGTCGCCGCTGGCGATGAGCCTGATGACGGCGTTTTACACTTGCGTGCGAAGTAGTTGACTCGTGCGATCGACGCGCTAGAACCGTCGCTTGACGATGATCGCAGTTCGATCGTCATCCGTCGTTGGTGCTTGCGCAAAGGCCAACGAGCATCGATCAAGTTCCGCGATGATCTGCTGCGCAGGAAGATCCTTCGTGCGCCGAATCACTTCGAAGACTCCTTGCTCGGCCCAGAGCGCGCGCGTCGGAGACATCGCCTCGTAGTAGCCATCGGTAATCAGCACCAGCATGTCGCCGTCGTCGAGCGTGATGTGCCGAGGTATGCCGCACTCAAGTCCTGGCACCAAGATGCCAAACGGAGGGGCATCGCTTTCAATTTCCTCAAACAGATCTTGCGCACGGCGGTAGACATAGATTGGCCCTTGCCCGGCGCTGAAGATTTCCATGGTTGCTGTGGCAAGGTCGAGTATCCCAAGCCATCCAGTGACGAATCTTCCAGGTGGCAGGTCCTCGCTCAGTTGGACATTCATTTCACGCGCGATTGGGCCGAGCGATTGTCCCAGTCGTGCGCAGATGCGCAGCATGCCACGCGTTTGCATTGAAGAAAGCGCCGGACCAACGCCATGACCCGTGGCATCGGCGAGCAGAAAGAAAATGCGTTCCGCTGGCTCGTCGGCAGCGCTGATTGTCCCGTCGCGCAAGCCGAAAATGTCGTAAGCGTCGCCTCCGCATTCTTCGGCTGGCGTGCTGCGCGCCGCGATGTCATACGCCGGATGAGTGGGGAGCTGCTTTGGAAATGCGCTCTCTTGGATCTCTTTGGCGACGGACATTTCCTGCTGTAACTTCACTTTGTCCAAATGATCTTGGATGAGGTGCGCCCGTCGCAACGCGATGCCTGCTTGCGCGGCGATGCCACTCGCAAGTTGCTCGTCGGCACGGTCGAAGGCGCCTTTGCTGGCGTTGAGAACTTGTGCGACTCCCACCAACGCGCCTGCGTGGTCGACGAGCGGAATGGCCAAGATCGATTTCGTCAGATAGCCGGTGCGCTTGTCGACTTCTCGGTTGAAGCGTGCATCCGCATATGCATCGGGAATGTTGATGAGTGCTCGACTCGTCGCGCATGCGCCCGCGATGCCTGCGGTGGATGGAAGTCGAATTTCTCCATCAGTCGATCCGGCGACGCCGTGCGCAACATGGATGACCAGCTCGCTTGTCGCCTCGTCGTATGTAAAGACCGTCGCGCGGTCCGCACCGAGCAGATCTCGCAGGGCATCAATGATGGCGCCAAGCACCGCTGGTAAATCCGCTGACTCGCCGAGTCGTTTGGAAATCTCGAGCAGTTTCTCCAGTGCGTCCGCACGCTGACTCTTTCCGCTGCCTGGGATTTGTGTATCGCTCACGCGGATCCTGTGGGTTATTTCTTGCTCGCCGGTTGAGTGGGTGAGCTCGCATCCGCTGCAGATTCTTTGGTCATCTGCGGATAGAGCAAGATTCGGTCATGACACATCAGTACGAGATCATCGGCGCCATCTCCCGTGACATCTCGAATGATCGCTTGGCTTGGCTCGAATTCACGAGGTTCGCCTCCCGAAAAAAGACGACTTTCAAAGACTCGAAAACTCAGTGCGGGAATCAAAGTTTGCGACTGGCCGATTCCCAGGACATCGAGCATCTGCTTGCCAGCATCGAGCACCACGATCTCGGTCATTCCATCGCTATTGAGATCGCCCACTGCGAGTTCGTGCGGGACGCGACCGATGTCATCAGTACGCCACGAAGAAATTTCATCGAGCTTCTGTCGCGTTCCACTGAATCGCATCACGCCGAATCCCTCATTGCCAACGAGCAAGAGTCCTTGATCTTGACCTCCCGTGAACGGACCGGCCGCGAGTGAGTTGAACTTGAATCCCTTGACATCGAATGTGTCGACTTGCTTCCATTTCTTTGCCGTTGCATCGCGCGCAAAGATGGTGACTTTGCCGTTGTCGCTGTCGCCCGCTGCGATGCGGTCGCCCTGCCGAGTGATCGAGCTGAACTTTGTATCGCCGCGCGGCGCATTGATCTGCTCAACGACTTGCCAACCGAGCGTGGGGTCAAATCGAAGAGCGCGCACAAAGTTGCGATCGGCGACAAGCAATTCAGGTCGACCATCGCCATCGATGTCGGTGATGGTGGTGTTCTGCGCATTGGCCGCCTGAGCGAGCCCAAATTGAGCCATATCCTTGCTTTCCAGTATCTTGAAGGTGGGTGGAGCGTCCTTGCTGTCGCCTTCCTTTGGCGCTTCCTGTCGCAACATGGTCATCGGCTTGTCGGGGGTGAAGAGCAGGAGATCCGTCAGCGAATCTTGATCCGCATCGAGGGCAAGAATTGTGTCTGGAGCTCTGCTGAGCGTGCCCAGGGGAATCGTGACCTTGCCTGTGGCGGATCCATCGGGGGGTTGCAACTCGATCGAATAATTGCGGCCATCTTTGCCAATGATCGCAACCCAATTTCGTCCATCGATGTTGACGAGACCCAGCGCGACTGGAACATTGCCGCCGCTCATCGGCATCGTCTGTGGAAAGTCCAGCCCATCGTTGGCAAATGAAGTGCGACCGACAACGCCTTCTTTCTCGCTACTGAGGAAAACTTCTGCCTTGCCATTGCCGTCGATGTCACCAGCGACGATGAAATCGAGATCGGTGTATGCGGGTGAATTCTGCATGCCCACGAATCCGCGCCCGGGAACTTGCGCAAAGATTGAGACGGCGTTGGCCTCCGTGTTGGTGGCCAGCAGATCGGGAAGTCCATCGCCATTGATGTCGGCGATCGCGGTGTCGCGCTTGCGATTGCCAGGATCGGTGAATGCCCATGTTTGCAAACTCGCCTCGCGGTCGCCACCTTCAGTGATGGGCTCGTTGGCGACTCTCAGCAAGGCGACTCGCTTGGATGGCTTTTCAACAACGGCGATCGCTGCGCCTTTTTGCCCTGGAATCTGCACGATTTCCGCGTCGCGCAGTGGCGGCATTTCGAAGCGAGTTTGCGCGCCAAGTGCGGATGTACCGTTCTTCAGCGAGCCAAACCAAGCACGCAGCGGCGCTTGATCATCGGGCATGATGCCGACAAGATCGTTCGCGCCATCTCCATCAAGATCATTCGCTAGAACCGCCCAGATATTGCCGTTGCCAGCCGCGAGTTCAGTGGGAGTGCCTAAATCCGAACCAGTAAATGGCCAAATTTGGATGCGACCATTGGCAATGCCCACAAGTTCTGGCTTCTCGTCGCCCAGCAGATTCACCAGTATGAGCGCATCGCGGCTGGGATTGAGATTCTTCACGGTGTGCTTGCGCACCACCTCGAAGACGCCTGGCGTTGATTGCCGCATGAAAACGATCTTGCCGTTGGCGGCGGAATAAATGAGATCGATGCGCTTATCACCATCGAAGTCATACGGGATGACCGTTCCCACTTCGTCTGAGACAGGGACTTCCACGCGTCGAAAGCGCCAGTGTTGTGGAATCTCGTTGACACTGGAAGTCGGCGGAGTTTCATCGGTGGGTTTGGCACCAACCTTCTGATAGAGCAGATCGATTCGACTATTGCGATTGTTGATCGCGATCAGATCAATCTTGCCATCCGCATCCAAGTCAGCGGTTGTGAGTGGACCGCCATTTTTATCAACTTTGACCACATCGACTCCGTCAAAGCCGAAGTGATCTGAAATGGCGTTTGCAGGTGCGGCAGGAGTTTGCGCAGAAGCCGTGGAGATGAGCGAGAGCAGCGCAGGCAGAATGAGCATGGGCGCACGATGTGATAACGGGTTTTTCATAATGTTTCGCAGAGTGCGAGAGAGGTTATAGTAAGTGCTTCAACCATGGAGACTTCAACGATGTGTATAGCGTTTTCAATTTCGATCACAACTTGGATGAGTTTGCCGATGCTTGCCGTCTGTTCGTCGGTGGTCTTGGGCGCGGATGATGCGCAGGCTGTGGCACCCGTTGTTTCGAACACTGTTACGCCAAGCGTCGTAGGCGAGGTCGCTGCCGGTGATGTCGTCGTTCTGCGAAGCGGTCGCAGTATCGAAGGTGATGTCGTCAAGCGAAGTGAGCGCCGAGTCTGGATCGATGTCGGCCCAGATGTACTGGTCTTTGAAATGGCGGATGTGGCGGAAGTTCGCAACGCCGCTGGCGTCTCGCAGAACAAGCGCGTCGAGGATTCGCTTTTCTCGACGATGGAAAATCTTCCCGAACTCTCGCCGCGCGAGCACGCCAAAATCATCGGACCAGCGGTCATCAAAGTATCGACCCCCGCAGGCCTGGGCTCTGGAGTCATCATCAGCCCAGATGGATTTGCGATCACCAACGCACATGTCGTGCAAGGCGAAACAAATTTTCGCACGACGATTTGGTTGCCGCAGCCAGATGGAAGTCTCAAGCGCATAGAGATTGAGGATGTCGAGCTGATCGCGGTGAATAATCAGATCGACTTGGCACTCATTCGCATCAAGCATCCTGAAGGAAAGCCATTCTGCTTTGCCCCAGTGGTCATGCAAGATGGATTGGAAATTGGTCAGGGTGTCTTTGCGATTGGAAACCCACTCGGCCTTGAGCGGACGATGACTCAAGGAGTCGTCTCGACGACATCGCGCAACTTCGATGGGCTGACATATATCCAGACCGACACCGCGATCAATCCAGGCAATTCAGGCGGACCGCTCTTCAATACACGGGGCGAGGTCGTCGGAATCACCAACATGGGTATCCGCGGCGGGGAATCGCTGGGCTTTGCTATTCCAGCGCGATATGTCAAGGATTTTGTACGCAATCGCGAAGCATTCGCCTTTGATCGCAACAATCCAAACTCAGGTAACAACTATCTCAAGCCGCCGCCGCGCAAGGATTTCACGCCGCCACCGCAAGTGAAGGACGCAAGCGGAGACTGAACGCGTTGATTGATCACGATCGATTGACATGAAGATGCATTTAGAAATTTGCCGCAACTTATCCCAACTTATCGCATCATCCGCAACTTATACAGAAGAGAAAACATGACACCAACCCGAATTCTGCACACATTCGTCGCGCTCGCTTGTTTGCCAAGCCTCCTTTGCACTGCGCAGGATGTGAAGTTTGAGTCGATCGCCCCCAAGGGAAGCATGGTGGTCTTGCGGGCGAAGGATCTCAACGCAACCGCCGTTCGGATGGAAAATTCGCCTGTCGCGCAACTCATGAATGCGCCAGAGATCGCCGCCATCACCGCGCAGAACCGCGAAAAGGCCGCCAAAGAGCGCGCCGAGCAATTGCGCGAGATGGGTGTCGATGTCGACGAAGTTCCGTGGCCTGGGCCAGTGGGTGTCGCTTTGTTCACCGAACGCAATGAGGAAACAGATTCATTTGATTTGGGGATCTTGATCTGGGCCGATTATGGTTCGCGTGCAGATGTCGCAGAGAAGGTGCTTGAGGCCATCATCAAAGACATGGAAAAGAAATCTGGCAAGTCATTCGAGCAGGTCGAGATTGCCGGTGGTCTCAAGGCCAAGCGCATCATGCTTGAAGATGCCGAGGATGACACGGATCCACAAGATCCTCAGCCACCTGGTCGCCGCCGTCCGCGTGGTGTGGATGCATTTGGCGAAATCACTCAGGTTCCCGAGTCGATTTTTTATGTACGAGTTGGTTCGCAGTTTTTCGCGGCAAGTAGTGTGTCGACGCTGGAAGACGCCATCGCCGCTGCGAGTGGCAAGCCGATGCCGTGCGTCGCGGACACTGAAGATTGGCGCGGAATATCCAGTGTTATCGGTGATCAAGAGATCTCAGCAGTCTTGTTGACCGAGCCAATTCAGGCATTGCTCGCTCCTGTTTTCGCCGGCCCCATGGCTTCAGGGCCAGTGATGATGAAGGAACTCTTTGGCGATATACGGGGCTGGGCGTTCACGATGGCCGCCGAGAGCGATGCGGCCACGGTTGAAGTTGGGGTGTGCGCATATGTTCCTGGAGCGAAGGTCGGATTGATCGATTTGCTGTCGGATTCGACGCCGATTACCGATCCACCAATCATTCTTGGAGACGATGCTGTGTCGTATCAACGCATCAATGTTCGCTTCGGCAACATCATGTCGATGATCGAAAATTTCTTGGCGTCGCTGCCGGATGCCGAGGCGGATGCGATTGCGCCGATGATTCAGCAATTCGGTCCTGGAATGACTAAAGCATTTAGTGCCATCGGTCCAGAGGTTTCGACGGTCTCGCGTCCGGTGCCGGGTGACGAACTTGGAATGCGAACATTCACAGCCGTTGCGTGTTCGGATGAGAAGGCCGCAAATGCGTTGTTGGCGACGATGCTGCCGTCGGTGGGCATGATGCCGCGCGATTTTCAAGGGCAGATTGTGTATGGCAGCGAGGATCTTGGCATGGCGATCGGACTCGGCGGCGGCGCGTTGTTGATGGGTTCGGCCGCGGAAGTTGAACAATCATTGCGGGCGAGCGCGGATGCATCCACCACGACGCTCGGTGCCAATGCGATGTATCGCCAAGCGCTCGCAGCGGTTGGTCAGGGCTCGGTTGTTGGTTGGGGATATGCGGATATGGCAACGCTGATGGAGGATTATCGCAAGGAAATGTTGACGAAGGACGAAGATGAAGGTGATGCCGACGATGCCGACGATGATTCGGGTCTGCCTGGGAAAGAATCGCTGGGCGTGCTAGTGCCGAGTCTGTTTGATCCATCGATGGTCTCTGTCCGTGAGGTCATGGAGAAAGTCGATCAAGCCATGATCGCTCGTTACATCGGTCCTCTCGTGTGGGATATTCGCAGTGACGCCAAGACGCTCAAGGTTCGCGCACTCTGGTTGCGTCCAGCGGTGCAGCCAACGGCAAAGTAATTCCAGCGGCTTGGGCTCTCAAGTTGGGCTCTCAAGTTGGGGACGGTGAAAGCGAGCGAAGAAATGCTTGCGCCGCTTTCAATGTGACACCGTCGAGGTCGCCATGCAAGTTGGTTCCAAGATCATCGTGGCTCGACTTCTCATCAACCGTGAGTGGCGTGGATGATTGAACTGCGAGTTTTTGAACATGATCGAGTGAAACAACTGGATCATGCTGCGCCGCGACGAGGAGCACTGGCAGTCCGCGTGCTGCCAGTTCCTTCAGCGCCGTGGCGGTGCTTGCTTCGCCGCCGCAGAGGGCATGCAAGCACATTTCCGCAGTGCGAGCGAAAAGCACTGCGGGCAATGCGCGCGCCGTCAAACGGTTGGCAATCGGCTCACGGAGCGATTCATATGGAGCGAATGCCACGACACCAGCGAGTGCATCGCTGTGGCATTGCGCGGCGGCGCGCAGCGCGATGCTTGCGCCAAGTGAATGGCCGATCAGTATCACGCGCTTGGTTTGTGCGTTGTTGGCATGTGTTGCCGCGACTCGATCATTCACGAGTGCAACAAGTGCTGGCACGGCAGCGGCGCCCAGTGTCGTCGGTCCGTCGGGCGATTCTCCATGCCCGTCAAGGTCGAGCAGCCATACTTCAGCACTTGCTTCGAGCCACGGATGGATTCGGCGCAGCGAATCGATCTTGGATCGTCGCCATCCATGAATGATGATGGTTGTGAATCCATCGGCGTCACCACCAACGAGTCGCCATGCTGGCTGATCGTGTGCCCAGTGCTGGTTGCTCGACTGCAAGTTCATCGCCGCCGGATCGACGGGAATGCCGCGGCCGAGCGCCCATCCAGTCGTTGCTCGTGAGGGATGACGAGCATCCGCGACGAGGCCATATGTGAATGCGACAGCGAGGACGATGGCTCCGAGGATGAAGAGCAGGACGAGTCCCATGAAAATTATTTCCGAATTATTTCCGAATTATTTCCGAATTATTTTCGCTCGTGCGCGCTCGGCGCAGCGACGAGGCGCGCGCCTTCGCCGCGCCGAGATGCAATGAACTGCTCGCACGACGCACGCGATGCGCCGTCCATGATCAGCGGAAGATTGACTTGGACATTCATCAGCGCTCCCTCCAGCGCCGCATGCGCGAAGAGCTGCGCAATGCGCAGATCGCTCGCAAGTTGGGTCGAAGTGATGGTCGACATCGTGGCGAGGGCGGCCAGCACGCCGGTTGCCAGATCTGCGATCGCGCTGGGAGCCGCCACGGCTTCGGCAACTGCCGCATGCCAGTGCGGAAGTTGGTTGCGCTCTTGGGCTGGAAGTTTCCAGAGTGTGTTTAAGTTGAGATACGCCGCCGCGTCTCGGTCGGCAAGTTCCAGCGCATCGGCGCGTGCGCTGGAGAAAATCATGTCGAGTCGCTCGAGCCGATGTTGATGCGCTTCGAACTTGGGTTTGCCACGGGTGTATGCGATGACCATCGAACCCAGCGCTGAAGCTTGGGCGAGTACGCATGCCGATGCGGCGCCTCCGCCTGGAACTGGTTGCTTGGCGGCCAGTGCGCTGGTGAATTCATCGACAGTCATTGTCGCGATGCGCGGCGGCGTCATGATCGAACCTCGCCGTGCAGTTGCTCGCTCAGCATCGCAATCAATCGGGCGATGTGCGGATCGACTTCCTCGCGCCGAAGTGTTCGATCGGCGGCGCGGAAATTCATGCGAAAGGTGACCGACTTGCGGTTGTCGCCAATTTTCTTGCCTCGCCAATTGCCGACAAAATCAATCGATTCCAGATGTGGCAATTCTGCGGCACGCACCGTGGATTCGAGCTTAGTCCACGGCACATCATCCGCGAGAATCACCGAGAGGTCGCGGTCAAGTCCAGGGCTGTTGGCCAGTGGTTGAGCGCGCGGAGTTGGCGGATAGTCGCGGGCAAGAAGTTCCCAGTCCAGTTCAGCTGCGGCGATCGGAGCATCAAGCCCGGCTGCATCGAGAGCATTGGGTGCGACGAGTCCCATCACTCCGACAATATGTCCATCGACGAGCACATAGCCCGCTGGATTGAGTGCATGCGCGGCGACTGGCGCAAGAGTTTCGCCGCGCTCGCTGCGAACATCGACTCGTGCGTGCATGCCGCGCAACTCGCGCACGACGCGTTCGATCGATCCACGAAGTATTCGGTAGAGTTTCTCTGCGTCTGCGACATCAGCGACGACGACTCCCAGCATTCGTCGTTCCATGTGTTTGTCGCCGGTCAACCAGAATGTCGAAGCGTGTTCGAAGAGCCGTATGTTCGCCGTGCCTCGATCTCGGTTGAGTTTCACAGTTTGCAGCAGGCTTGCAAGCAGCGATGGGCGCAGAATCGGTTCGCCCAGTGCGCGCTCGTCTTCGATGCGCAGTAGTGCAGTCGTGGCGGTCGCAAATGCGCTGGCTGCGCGCTGGGAAATGAGTGTCGCGGAAACTGTTTCGACATAGTCGAGTCCCGCAAGCGTGTTTTTCGCAGCGCGAACAGCATTCACCGCCGACTGCGGTCCCACCGGGCGAACTTGAATCGAATCGTTCATCCCGACTCGGTCGAGTCCAACAAGTCGGATCACTTCCTCGATCACATCAATTTCACGCGTGACATCGATGCGGCGTGGCGGAATGGCGCAGGTGATGGCGTCACCAGAAAGTTTGGGGGCAAATCCGAGCGCGGTGAGTCGCTGGATGACCTCGTCGTTTGGAATGTGAAATCCGACGATGGAGTGCAAGCGTTCGATGCGCAGATTCACACTCGTTGGCGGGGGAAGCGGCGCTCCGGCCACCACGGCGCCACTCAACGCACTTCCGCCAGCCGTCTCAAGAATGAGGCTCACCAGTCGCTCAGCTGCTTCGTCTATTTCGGCCGGATGAACTCCGCGCTCGAATCGGTAACTCGAATCACTTGAGATGCGAGTCGCGCGACTGGTCTTGCGTACTGCCACTGGATTGAATGCGGCGGATTCGATGACCAAATCTGTGGTCGTGTCGGTCACCGCAGTCAGCGCGCCACCTTTCACGCCAGCCAGCGCGACAACGCGCTGCGCGTCTGCGATCACCAACTCGCCACCAGCGAGTTTGATCGGCTTCGCTCCGTCACCGATCGCCAGAAACTCTTCGCCGACCTGTGCTGCACGCACATGAATCGCCGGACCGCACAGCTTTGAGAGATCAAAGACATGCGTGGGCTGTCCATATTCAAAGAGCACAAAATTAGTGCAGTCCACGACATTGTTACGGGGAATCTGCCCGATCGCAATGAGCCTTTCCTGTAACCACGCAGGACTCGGCCCGACTTTGACACCGCGAATGACCCGTGCTGTATAGCGTGGGCAGCGCTCGATCTCGTGATTTTCAACTGTGATCGCCGTCGCGGCGGATTCCTTGGAACGAGGTGCTTGGGATTGCGGCAACTTGAGCGTGCGATTCGTCGCCGCTGCAATTTCGCGTGCGAGCCCGATGTGTGAGAGACAATCTCCGCGGTTGCTGGTGGTCTCGACTTCCTGCGCGGTGTCGCCACTGGGCAACAACTCCGACGACTCGCATGGAAAACCCACCGAGGTGAAGACATCGGCTTGCTCCTGCGCCGATGCTGGAGAGGAGAGATAGTCGTTCATCCATTTGACGCTGGTTCGCATAGGCGGGGTAAGACTACCGAATGCCTCGCCGTGCTACGCTGTGTCAATGGGCAGATGGCTGAGTCATGCGACGGTTCTTGCTCTCAGCGGGGTTGTGGCCGCAGCGATCTCGTGCGCATTTATTGGCTGTACCGATGTGCGCACAACGCTCGTCGACTCGCCAACAACTCCGCAAGACTTTTCCGTCGACATCACGATATTGACGGGCATCGGTGCGAAAGATCTGCCTCAAGCCCATCTTCGCCAAGGGAAATTCACCATTCTGACTGATGGCAGCTTGCATAGTGATTATGGCGACAGTCTCAACTTCATGACTCGCCCCGCTCAGACACGCTGGCTTTATCAAGATCAACTCGATGGGCTATGGAATCTTTCGCGTCAGGAAGGTTGGTTGGATACTGCGGCCGCGAGCATTGATGTTTGGCCCGGTTCTGTGCGTGCGGCCAAGGGAGAAATTGTTTACATACTCTTCTTTCACGCCGATGGAACAGACTGGTGGTTCGTGCGGCGCTTTACAACGGCTGAAATTCCTGATCCGCATGCGGTGGCGCTTGTGCGACGAGTCTGCGCTTTGGCATGGTCAACCGATCGCAGTCCCGATCGCAATGAACCGCATCGGTATGACTTTGGTCCCAATCCGTACGAAGGATTTACCAAGGCTCCGCCATTTGTCGTTGGTAAGGCCACCGTCGTGAAACCATAATGGCTGCACGGTCGAGCACGATTCAGCAACGATGGACACGGTGGAGTGGAATGATCGCATTCGCTCTTGTTGCGCTGGCGCCATCGTGCAATTCGCTGCCGACAAGTAATCAGCAGCCTGGTGAGTGCGGTGTCGGATTGGTGATTTGGATGCGTCAGGTCAAGACCGCGCAGTATCAGTATTTCACAGTCGGTGATGGGATCTTCGCATATGGCGCTGGCGTGACGGCGCTCAATCTCAAGACATCTTGGCAGACCGATCTGAGTGTCGAGCAGTGTCAGACGCTGCGAGGTCTGACTCAACGCGGTGGATGGTTGAATGAGAATCCACCAGTGCAGGTTGCGGCGATGGACGATTCGGTGGCCGATGTGGCCGTCGGGTGGGATGGCGGGCGACAGCAATTTGTCTGCGCTGGCGATGATGCATCGCTGAAGGCAGTGACGGGTTTTCTCCTGAAAATTGCTGATATTCGATTCAAGCGCGCGCTCGATCGATTGCCAGAGGCTGGTCAGCAGACCAAGTAGGTCTCATACAACTCGCGTTGATTCGGTGGACTGGCGGTGGATAGGCGGGGGAGTCCTTGCAAAAATGGTTCTTTTTTAAAACGGGCATCTCAAGGTCGTAGGCTTTACTCCTGTGAACGAAGGAGTTGGCCATGATCGATGATCATCCAGATGCCGTCCATGCGCAGTGGGCTCAACGCCTCGAAACTGCCTACCGCGAACATCGCGATCAAATCATCTCTCTTTTGCGCAGAAAATTTGCGGGGCCAGCGATCGAGGATGCGATGCAGGAGATCTTTGTGCAGTTCTTGCGGTTCATGCCAGGCACCGCGGTCAAGCGCGAAATCACAATCACGCCCAGTTACATCTATACATGTGTGCGCCGACGCATCTTGCGCACGCTCGAGATTGAGCAGCATCATCGGCTTTCGACGATCAAGGCGTGCGGGCGCGGAGCGATCGAGCCATCCCATTTGGTTGCGAGTAGCAGTGGGAGGGTCCACAACACCGAGAACTCATTTGATGCCGACCAACTTGCGCGCGCCATCGATCGTTTGACGCCAAAGCAGCAGCAAGTGATGCGCTTGGTCTGCGCTGAAAATATCCGCCAAGCCGATGGCGCTCGTTCGCTGGACTGTGACGAAAACAATTTTGGCGTGCTCAAGCACCGCGCGATCAATGCGCTGCGGGTCGCACTCATTGCCGACAAACGCAGGAGTGAACGCATGAGCAAGCAGCATGATCGTGTGCAGCGTAAGGTTCATCCGCTTGATTGCAAAGTCGCTTCCAAGCAGATCTGCACCTAATATCGGGTGCGATGTCGAGTTCCACCCGCAGAACAGATCCGATTGTCGGCATTGACTTGGGAACAACCCACTCACTTGTCGCTTTCTGTGATGATGCGGGACCGCGCATTTTGCACAGCGAAACCGCGCACAAGATGCTGCCATCTGCCGTGCGATACCGAGATGGCGTTGTGGTTGAAGTGGGGTCCAAGGCGCGCCAACATGCGGTTGAGTTTCCGCGCGACACGGTGCTGAGCGCCAAGAGATTGATGGGGCGATCGTTTGCGGAAAGCCAAGGTTTGATGAGCGGTTTCCAATTTGATGTGGTCGAGGGAACGCGCGGACTTGCCGCCATCCGTGCGGGTGGCGCGACGGTTCTGCCACAGGAAGTTGCCGCGGTGATCTTGCGTGCACTGCGCGCGACGGCCGAGTCACAGCTTGGTTGTTCAGTGCATCGTGCGGTGATCACGGTGCCCGCATATTTCGATGACGGACAGCGACAGGCGACGCGCGATGCTGCACGATTGGCTGGACTTGATGCGGTGCGAGTCGTCAATGAACCAACCGCCGCTGCGCTGGCATATGGAATTGGTCGGCGCGGCAAGGCCGAGACCATCGCGGTCTATGACTTTGGAGGCGGCACATTCGATGTCTCGATTCTTCAAGTCATTCCGGAGCAGAATGAGGGGGATGGCGATCTGTTTCGTGTCATCGCAACGGCGGGCGATACGCAGCTTGGTGGCGACGATCTCGATGCGGCGCTAGCGGATCAATTTCTGCACGATGTCGCAGCGCAATCTCACACTGGAAAATCTCCGCAGTTGGCGCCGAGTGCCCGGCAAGCCCTGCGGGACTTTGCTGAATCGACCAAGATTGCATTGTCACAAAGAGACGCGGCCGATATCGACATTGATCTCGGTGATGGACTGCATGTGCGACGGCGAGTCACCCGCGCCGACTTCGAAATTCTCGCGCAACCGTTTGTGCAGCGCACGATCCAAGCGTGTGAGCGAGCGGTGCGCGACGCGGGCAGCATTGCGATTGACCGAGTCGTGCTCGTCGGTGGTTCCACTCGCATTCCACTCGTTCGTCAGCGGGTGGGGGAGTTCTTTGGATTGGAACCATATACAGCGCTCGACCCTGACTGCGTCGTCGCACTTGGTGCCGCCGCACAAGCCGCCATCTTGCAAGGCACGCGCCGCGATGTGTTGCTCTTGGATGTCATCCCGTTGTCGCTGGGAATCGAGACGATGGGGGGTGCCGTCGCCAAGTTGCTGACTCGCAATAGCTCCATTCCAGCGCAAGCACGCGAGATGTTTTCGACCAGCGTTGACAACCAGAGTCATGTGCGCGTGCATGTCTTGCAGGGAGAACGGGAAATGGCTGTTGATTGCCGCTCGCTCGCTCGCTTTGAATTGCGAGATATTCCGCCGATGCCTGCGGGTATTCCACAAATCGAAGTCGAATTTCTCGTTGATGCGAACGGCGTGCTTCATGTGACGGCGGGTGAACGCCGCAGCGGTCGTCGAGCGAGTGTGCAAGTTGTGCCGAGCTTTGGATTGACCAGCGAAGATGTCGACAAGATGGAGCGCGAAAGCGTTGTGCATGCGCGGTCGGATATGCATCATCATCGTGTCGTCGATCTGGCTGTCAACGCCACGCTGGACATCAAGTGGATCTCGGATGCGCTTGCGCGAATCCGTGGCGATCTTGCGGATCAATACATTGATTCTTTGGAACTGCTGATCACACAGTTGAAAAGTTTTATCACCCTCGCACAGGTCTCGCCGCATGATGTCGATGCGGACGCATTTCATCGAGCCAAGGACGAGCTCGATCGCGCGAGCATGGCGATGCATGAAATCGCCATTGCCAGCAGTTTGCGTTCGATGGCGCAGCCGTTGGCGCACGGCGCGTCGGTTGCAGAGAAGCCAAACCAAAATCCCATGAAAGACGCAGACAAACTGCAGAAGAGGATGCCATGAGTGAGTTCAAGGTGGCCGTCATCATTCCAGCCGCGGGTCAAGCAACGCGCTTTGGAGGCGATAAGTTGGGGCAGGATCTCGGCGGACGACCGCTGCTCTTGCGGACCGTTGAATTATTCACCAAGCGCGAGGAAGTTAGTGCGATCATCGTGGCCGCTCCTCCAGACTCAATCGATGACTTTCGCAGCCGATATGGAGCACAACTGGGTTTTCATGGAGTCGTCATTGTCGCTGGTGGTCGCACCGAGCGATGGGAGAGTGTTCGCAACGCCCTCGCAGCTGTGCCTGATGATTGCACGCATATCGCGGTGCATGATGCGGCTCGTCCGGGCGCAACTGACGCACTGCTCAGTCGCCTGTTTGACGCGGCTCGAGTTGCACGCGCAGTGGTTCCTGGCGATCCAGTCAGTTCGACACTCAAGCGGGTGACTGACGAAACATTCGCTGCGGCGCCGGATGAAGAAGTGGCCGATGCGATTCTCGGTGACGCAGGTCGCGATGCTGTGCGTGGGCGCCGAGTGGAAGCGACGGTTGATCGCGCTCGATTGGTGGCGGTTCAGACGCCACAGATATTTGCGGCGGATCTTTTTCGGCGCGCCTATGCGCAGGTCGATCTCGCGGGCGCGACCGACGATGCGATGTTGGTCGAGCGTCTGGGCGAGTGTGTGCTCGTTGTTGCTGGGGATCCGCGCAATATCAAAGTCACAACTACTGCGGACTTATCGATCATTCGCGCAATTCTCGGCCACCGTGCGCCAGAGGAACGACCAGCTCACAAGCGGTTTTGAATTGCGAGTGCTGTGATTGGATTGGCTGTGTGCTTGGCGCGTCATGCACTGGGCATCATGCACCGTGCGCCGTGCGTCATGCGCCGTGCGCCGTGCGCCGTGCGTCATGCGACGCAGATCACGCCCCTTGGCACGCGATACGACATCACGGCGTACGAATCTTCGTGCCTTCCATTGTGATCGTGGTGATCGTGGTGATCGCGGTGATCGCGGGGATCGCGGTATCCCGACTCTGCGATTGAGGACTCGCTAACTTCGACGGGCAACTTGGACAAGCGGCACTCTTTGATCGCCGCGGCAGGAACGGTTGAACGACAAACCACAGTGCCACAACAACCGCTGCCGTTGCGACCCAGAATTGCCAGTCATTGATTGGGAATGCGCTCATGACATGATCAAGACATGAGACGATAGGCGATGAAGGCCGCACCATATGCAAGCGTGGTCATATATACAAACTGTAGCAGCGGCCAGCGCCAAGATCCAGTTTCGGCGGCCACCAGGACCGAAGTCGGCAGGCATTGCATCGCCAGCACGAAGAAGATCAAGAGCGACGCAGAAGTGGCCATGTTGAAGATCGGAAGACCGTCATCGCGTGTGGCGTTTCGCACGGATTCTAGCGTTCCAGCATTCTCGCCGTCCGCGTCGGATCCTGCGCCAGTCAGCACAAAAACAGTGGTGGTGAAGACCTCGCGAGCGAGGAAACTTGTCAGCACCGCAACGGTCAGTTGTCGATCAAGGCCAATGGGAGCGAAGACAGGTTGCACAAAGTCGCCCACGCGTCCTGCGAATGATCTAGCTTGCTGAGTGCGTTCGTCGATGTGCTGCGCTTGCAACCGCATTTCATCTGCCGCCACTGGATCCGCCGGAGCCACAAGCGCGGCGCGCGTTTCGAGTGCGAAACTCTCGGGACTCTGCGGCGCCGTTGGATATGCGCTCAGCCACCACATCACGATTGCGATCGCCATGATCACAGTTCCTGCATTCTTGAGGAACAGCAGACTGCGATCCCACGCGCAGATCAACGCGTTGCGCATGCTTGGTATGCGATAGTCGGGCAGTTCCATCATCATGGGTGTGCTTGGCCCACGCAGAATCGTCCTGCGCAGAAGTGCGGCGGTGCCGAGTCCAGCGACAGCGCCAAGTACATAGCAACCCGTGAATGCAAAGCCGGCTGCGAGAGGTCGTCCCACAAAGAGCACGCTAGTGAGCAGCGCATAGACCGGCACGCGGGCGCTGCAACTCATGAACGGCGCGATAAGTATGGTGGCCAATCGATCGCGTCGATTGGAAATCAGCCGCGCAGACATGATGGCAGGAAGTGCGCATGCGTGCGATGAGAGCAGTGGCATGAAGGCTTGACCCGGCAGTCCAAAGCGGCGCATGGTGCGATCAACAGCGAACGCCGCTCGCGCGAGATAACCAGAATCTTCCAGCAGCGCCAGCAGAAAGAACAGCAGTGCGATCTGCGGCACAAAGACGACGGTCGCAGAAATGCCGCCGACAATTCCATTGACGAGCAAGTCGCGCAATGTTCCAGCGGCGATCGTTGATTCGAGCGCGCCGCCAAGGGAGCCAAAGATTGCGTCGACTGCGTCCATCGGAAATTGCGCGAGCCAATAGATCGATGCGAACAACAACGACATCACCAGCACAAAGACCACAATTCCCAGCAGAGGATGGGTGAATGCAATGTCGAGCCGATCATGAATCGTCATGCGATCGCCTTCGCCCTGCGGCGGATGCGCCGCAATTTGATCGAATGTTTCCGCAGCCCAGATCGCGCTTCGAGTCGAGCCTGGCTCGGCGAGTGGATATGGTTGTTGAGGATTGGGCCGTTCACCTCGTTGGGCAGTGATGGCAAGTTGTTCGCGCAAGCGTTCAACTCCCTCGCCCGTTCGCGCGGAAACTGCGATGACCGGCACGCCAAGAACCTTGGATGCCATGCCTTCATCGATGATCAATCCGCGTCGCGATGCGAGGTCGACCATGTTGATCGCGATGACGCTCGGCAGTCCGCGTCGCAGCGCGCTCGCAGCGAATTGCAGATTGCGCGAAAGATTGTTCGCGTCCAAGACAAGCAGCGCCGCATCAGGCCGACCGTCGCCGATGCGACCATCCAAACAATCTGCGCACACTCTGCTCTCTGGCATCTCAAGCATGAGGCTGTAAACACCGGGCAAATCGATCAGATCAAGCTCGTGGCCAGATTTCGTGACACATCGACCGACTTGATGTTCGACTGTGCTGCCAGGGAAATTCGCGGTCTTCGTGCGAAGTCCGCAGAGACGATTGAAGAGCGTGCTCTTACCGGTGTTCGGATTTCCAAGTAGGGCGATGCGAGCGGTCATCGCACTATCGGCTCGATCAGCGTCACCATGATTTTTTCTGCAATATCTTTGGTGAGTCCCAAGCGTGTGCGATCAATTTGGATGATGCATGGTCCACCCGATCGACACATCCGCAACTCGCACTGTTCGCCCAAGCCCATTGCAGCCAAGAGGCATCGGTGCTCGCTCGGCAGCGCATCGAGCGCTGAACATTGCACCGTCGCACGCTGTCCGCGCGCGAGTTGGCTCAGTGGGATTGTTAGTGGTGCCGATTTCATTGAATGATGGTATTGAGACTTAGTCTCAATATCAAATCCCGAGCGCTCGTCGCCGCAGAACACGCATTTTACGGCTTCGCCTTGCGATATTCCGCGCGCCGAGCAGCATATTCGGCGGGGGATTCGTTGAGCGATGTGGGCTGTCCAGCCTGCCACTGGTCATGCAACCGCTTGAGAAATGGAACGCACCAGTGGCAACCGGTCCCCGCCCCAAAGCACTCGGAGAGTTGGCTGGCAACTTGTGGTTGTTCGCAGTCGAGATAGGTGTTGAGTTTGCGCAGACTCACTCGAAAACAGAGGCAAACATGGTCGTCAGGGTTCATCACATTTCGCCT
>Ga0105051_10003333_pt1 | contig 19614 bp, 17 predicted proteins | sample FRY02_FD_78383 | JGI IMG/M metagenome (GOLD analysis project Ga0105051, IMG submission 78383) | Freshwater microbial communities from Lake Fryxell liftoff mats and glacier meltwater in Antarctica - FRY-02 (megahit assembly) | ecosystem: Environmental > Aquatic > Freshwater > Ice > Glacier... | reverse complement strand
CGTAGACCACCGTGGGACCAAGCAGCAGCCACAACCATGTCATGCGCTGTGCCTCAGGATGCGACAACTGATCGACCGCGAGCAAACCCACCGCAATCGGCAGTCCAACCACGCTTAAATACGGCACCAAACTAAATACCCCCACCACCACACCCAGCGTGATCGCGTAGGGCACGCCGAAAAATTTCCAACCGACCGCTATCAACACACCCATGATCACGCTGATCACAATGCGGCCGCGCACAAATCCGCTCACCGCGCGATCCATTTCGCCAGCCAGTTTCAGCACATTCTCGCGGTGCGACACCGGTAACAATCCCCGCAGAAACTCGAGCGCCGATGGAAAGTTGATCGAGAAAAACCAAAAGTAAAATGGAACTAACGCCGTTAAAAATCCGATCGACAGCACTTCGATCGCAGTTTGAAAGACCTGCTCCGCACTTGAGCCAAGGATCGAACTCCACTGAACACCTCCGCTCGAATTTGCATCTTTTTGCGAAACCAAACCGCGGCGATCCATCTCCGCAGCAACTGCACGCTGAATCGCATCCGCTTCCGTCGCCGCAATTTCTCGCACGGCATCTTGCGAGAACTGCAATTTGGCCTGCGACTTTGTTAAATTTTTATCATCTGCTTGATGACTTCCAGTCGCAGCGCCATCCGCTTGCGGAGCGCCACTATTCTTCACTCCACTCTTCAATTGATGATTGGCATCCACCGCCGCGCTACTTGTGCCCGCCGTTGTTTCGGGTGCCCCAACCGGCGCCGTGCTTGCGTTGGTTGTGAACCATGTCTTCGCCCGCGCCACATCCGCGCGATATTGTTCTGGAACTAATTGTTCGGCGCGATCAAACGCCGCGTTGAAGCGACCTTCGCGAAATGTCTGCAAAAAGCTGGTGCTTTGTCCAACCACGATCGGCACCATCAACGCCAAGAACGCCACCATCGCAACACCCGCAGTGCCCATCAATGTTCCAACCGCCACCGTGCGCGACCAATGAAAGCGACGGCCCAACGCCTGCACCACTGGTTCAACCAAATAGGCCAAACCGAAGGCAACCAGCAACGGCACGCTGACTGTGCGCATCGCATAACCCAGATACACAATGAACAAAACCAACGCAACCACCACCACATCGCGCACTCCTTGAATCTGCCACAGATGCAGTCGCGAGAGCCTCGTGTCATCAGCATTCTCAACGGGCGGCTTCGATTCAGTCGCACTCATGCGCCAGACCGCCGTCCGATCGCCGTCAGCAAACGATCGCGACTGAAGGCCTCATGAAAGTCGTAGACGCAGCGGAAATCATCCACGCTGTCTCGATTGGTTTTGCTAAACAAGCCAGCATCAATCATGGCGAAGACGATGCGACCAAAGTCATCGGTGCGCTGCACATGCCATGAACTTAAAACCGAAAACGCCATCATGCCGTAACGCTCGATCGCATATTCACGCAATCCAACGCACAACTGCTGACCACTGATGTGCCGATCGCCTTCAGGCTCTGCGCCCTGCCCATGCAACAATTCCATGGTTCGGCTCAAACCATCGCGAACAAAGTGGAATGCCTCTGGTGGATAGGGACCTGCTTTGGAGGCAAGTCGTCGCCAATCAACTTCGTTCGCTATTTGGGTCATAAGAATTGTGTCTGGAAACGATATCGGCTCGCGCACGCCACGAACTTTTCTACAACTGCAAGAAGCCTAGGCAATCTTGGGCTTGGAAGTCTGCAGCAACCATAGTGGCGCGGCATCGGAATCCAAAACCGCGGCAAATCCCCGTGCACAATCTGCCACTTCAAATCCAATCAATCCGTGGCTGGCACCCACCCGCAATACTCCCTGCTGCGTCGCAAGTGCCATAGCCGCAAGACCATGCAGCGAAATCATTGCAAGCAACTGCGAAGCCTGCGCACCGCCGCGCTTCCAGATCAGCCGCGCATCATCAAGTGGCGTGATGCGATCCTCGCGGTCAAGGCTTGGCATGCCGTCGGTCGCCAACGCAACTCGAACTCCCGCCGCCAACATTTCACGCCAACGATGGCCTTCGCCGCGCACTCCGGGCCTTCCAAAGAAAGCATTTGAACGGGGGCAATGCGCCACCACCATGCCGCTTGCCGCGAGCGATTCAAACATGTTGGTTTCAATCTCATTCACATGCGCCAACGAGATCGCCCTTGCAACATGGTGCGCACGCCACGCGGATGCCTGCTCAAGAAACCATGGCACTGGATGTCTGCCGACAACTTGTATTTGCTCGGGCACCACGCCAAGCGACAACGCAAAGTCAAACATCGGTCCACGCCCATGCAACATACATTCAAGCTCTTCCGCACTCTCTGACAGATGCGTGCTGAAGGGCATGGGCAATTGCAACGCTGCTTGATAGGTAAGCGCCCCCGCCGTGTAAGGCGCATGCGGCGAGATGCCAAGTTGCACGCCATTGCGACTGCGTGGTCGCAGTGATTGCACAAACGCAACCGCCTCGCGCTGAAGATCGCCGCACAAACCAAAGACCTCTATGTAACTCACCCCATGCATCGGTGAATCGGCAAGCGCTTCAAAGCTTGCCATGCTGCGCCGACCCGCGATGTCGCCAATCCACCCCACGCCTCCAATACGACTTAACTCGATGCCTCGCAGCACTGCGTCGCGAAGACCCTGCTCGCTTGAAGGTCGACCAGTTCGCACGCGATCAAGCCACACCGAAAAACCATGCTCGCGCGCGACGACCGCAAGTCCGGTCAGCATCGATAAATCTAAGTGCGCATGGGCATTTGCAAATGGCGGCATCACCACCCACTCGGAAAGTTGGCGCACCACCGCGTCGGGCACCTCGCCGATCTGCTGTGGACTGCCAACGGCAAGCACCACGCCCTGCTCAATCAATACGCACGCGGGCGCGCAGTGCATGCCCGTTCCATCCACGGCGCAGCCAACTTGCAGCAACTCTTGTCGCACTCGCGATGGCTTCACTTTCGCTACACTCCAATTTCATGCGGGAGAGTTCCCGCGACCAGTTCAAACTTTGGCGGAGGACATCGGATGGTTTGGAAGCGTTTCATCGTTCTTGCAATCGTGTCGAGTGCTTTGACTGCCTGTGTGCCGCAACAGAAGTACGACGACCTTCTCACAGCCTACCGCGGCCAAGAGCAGCAGTTGCTTTCCATGCAGAGTGATCTGCAGACCGCGCGCGCAAATGAAGAGCGACTTCGTCTTCAACTTGCTGCAGCCGCTGGCGATCTTGAAGCTTTACAGGCGATTCGCGGTGGAGCCAAAGGCGACATCGACAAGTTGCTCGCAGATTACGAGCGTCTGCTGAAGCAAGTCGGCAATCTAAACACCGGTCCATTGCCAGCGGAATTAAACCGCGCACTTGCAGAACTCGCAGCGCAATATCCCGATGTGTTGACCTTCGATCAGCGCAGCGGCATGCTTCGATTTAGCAGCGATTTTACTTTCGCCTCGGGCTCCGCAGCACTGAGTGCGAATGCGCAAACGCTGGTGCAAAAACTTGCCACCATTCTTAACACACCCATCGCGCAGCCCTTTGAAGTGAAAGTTGTTGGCCACACCGACAATCAACCCATTCGACGGGTTGCAAGTCAGCATCCAAGTAACATGCATCTTTCTGCGCACCGCGCCATTAGTGTGCGTGATGCGTTGGTTGGCGACGGCGTGACCGCCAATCGCATGCAGGTGGCTGGCTACGGCGAGTTTCGACCGATCGTGCCCAACGGTGCCAACGGCGCTTCCGCCAACCGTCGCGTTGAGATTTTCCTAGCTCCGCTGACTGTGCCTCTGGAGCCAACCGGCAACCCAATGGGCTCTAACGCTGGTGATTCTTCTAAGGCAAAGGTAGTTCCAGCAGCAGTTCGCAGCAAAAATGCTGATGATGAACCGACCAAGTAAGGTCGTAAGTCTGAGTGTCACGAAACAAACCACCGAAGCCGGACCATGCGTCCGGCTTCATTAATTTTTGGAAATTTGCCCCAATCAAAGGCGCATTCTGCACCCAAATCTGCAGCGCCACCACCTCCACCTCAAAGTCCGAATATTTAGATTGGGCTTGCCAACTCTTCAGAATTTGAAAGCTTTCCACTATCTAGAGAATATTTTCTTGTGCCTGCCCACATTCGGGTTAGAGTGTCGGGAACTTGATCGGTGCCTTTTCAGAGGTCGCAGAAGGATTCTGCGCTTTGCACAGGGTCGATCAGGTGTACTCAAGGGCCCCTGCACATGCGCAATTCCATCGCCGCGTTCGCCGCTTCAGCCATCTGCCTTACCGCCACTATGGCGATGTCGCAGACCATCAACGAAATCCGTACCCAGCAAACTGGTGCCGATCTTCAGATTTATGCTGAGATTGCAGGCACACCAAACGCAAGCCTTGCTGGGCTTTCGCTGATCGTGATCGGCGGCGACGACGCTCAATTGCCACCCGACCAAAACGGCTACATCGAAAGCGTGATCTCGCTCGATGGTTACTCGATTCCAGCGAGCGGCTTCTTTGTGATGGCGGAAGCAACCTACACACTCACCACGCCCGACCTTGTTGCCAGCCTTGGCTTTGCAACGGACAACAATAAAACCTTCATGCTTGTGCGCGACTTCTTCGGAGTGATCGGCGACGATATTGACTTAACCAACCTTGGAACGATTGACAACGCTCTGTGGAGCGCGGTGGTAGACGATGTTGCATTGCTTGCATCAGGCACACCAGATGGAACACTCAGCGACTTCGTCTACAGCACTCACAAAGTTGGTCCCGACGGCGGTGCATTTGTAAGCCATGCCAAAAAGTGTGCTGACTCTGGGGCATGGCGTGTTGGCTTCGCTGATGTCGCAAGTAATGACGACACCCCAGGCGCGGCGAATCCAATCTGCGGTGCAGATGGCGGCATCGTGACAATTAACGAAATTCGTATCGATCAACCCCTCACCGATGTTGATGAATATGTTGAATTAACCGGCAACCCTGGCATGAGTCTGAACGATTACACCTACATCGTGATTGGAGATGGCACTGTAACTGCAACCAAAAGCGGATTCACTGAATGTGTCATCCCGCTGACTGGCCAAGTGATGCCTGCGAATGGCTTGTTCTTGATCACGCTTAAAACAACCACTGGAAGTCCGATTCAAGACGGCATCGCCTTTGGTAAAGTTGGTGATCTTCAAACAGACAAACTAATCTTTGAAAACAGCGACCATGTCACCCATATGTTGGTGAAAAGTTTCACTGGAACAAATCTTCAAGACCTCGACACGAATGACGACGGTATCCTTGATATCAAGCCGTGGGCAAGCGTTGCCGACAGCGTTGGATTTGTGAAGGTTGCTGCGACGGGTCCAGTGAAAGACACCGTTGGTTCGCTCGGAGTCGCAGGCGAATGGACTTACCAAGTCACCAATGCCGATGGCTTTTTAACTCCGATGGTCGGTCCTGACGGCGTCTATGTTCCTGGACACATTTATCGTTGCTCACCACAAGGCTCATGGAAAATTGGTTTCTTTGATCCTATCGCTGCGGGCAGCAACAACAAGGACACCCCCAAGGCTGCAAATCCTGAATGCTCTGCGTGCGGCGAACCAGGCAGCGGTAGTTGCTTTGTAGTGCACGCAGGCGCTGGTTGTGACAAGGGCGGATGCTGCAGCATCGTCTGCGCATTCGTGCCTGCTTGCTGCAGTGTGTCATGGGACGCAAACTGCACAAGCACAGCCTTTGCCAACTGCTTGGCTGGTGGAAGTCCACCTGTCTTGCAAATCAGCGAAATTCGCTTGAAGGATATTGATGGCAACGGAGCCAGTGAATATCTCGAGTTCACTGGCCCAGCGAATGCCTCGCTGACAGGCGTGTCAGTTGTGGTGATTAACAAACAAGACACAGGCACCCTCGATACAGGCGGCGTGATTGATGCCGTGATCGATCTCTCTGGTCTTCGCGTGAATTCTTCTGGCCGCTTCTTAATCGGCGAGAGCACCTTCGCGATTTCTGGCGTTACGCTTGACTACAACTGCGGCGGCGGGTTAGTGCTTGATGACAACGGAACCAACAATGTCTTCCTTGTCTGGAACAATTACGGCGCTCGTAACGATGACTTGGATCCTGAGAACGATGGCACGCTGAACACCATGCCATGGGCTTCTGTGATTGATAGCGTGAGCGTGGTTGGCGACTATGGTGTTGCATACTCCCCCACTTTGGTCGGTCCTGCCGGCGGCAAGTTGCCTTCGCAGGTCTTTCGATGCACGCCAGATGGTGACTGGAACATCGGCCCCACTTCGATCATAGCGCCTTATGACTCACCTGGCGCAGCGAATGCGGCATGTGGTTTGCCACGCATCTTCCAATGTGGCGATACCGATGCTGGCGACTGCTACCAGCCTCATATCAACGCGCACTGCTTTAATCGTGCATGCTGCGAAGGTGTATGCGCTATGGTTCCAAGTTGCTGCAATGTGATCTGGGATGAGTTGTGCTCAGCTGCGGCAGCAAGCACTACTTCGTGCGGTGGTGGAACTCCAATCGCCTTCATTAACGAAGTGCGCGTGGATCAGCCAGGTACAGATGTTGACGAGTACATCGAATTGAAGGGCACGCCAGGTACGAACTTGGCGGGTTATTCAATCGTGGTGGTCGGTGATGGCCCAACACCAACAGGCGGCACAAACCCGCTTTCTGGTGCCGTTGAAACCATCATTCCTCTTGATGGCAGTGTCATTCCTGCGAGCGGTTATTTCTTGATTACCTTTAAGAATGCACTTACTACCAGCGCAGCCCAAGACGGAATCGCCTTGGGTATCGCTGGTGATTTGCAGACCGACAAGTTGAACTTAGAGAACTCAGACAACATCACCATCTACCTCACCCAAGGTTTTGCGGGTGCAATGAATGATGATATGGATGCGAACAATGATGGCGTGATTGATGGCGCTATTGGAACTGTGGCTGACGCGATTTCGATCACTACCTCTATTCGTACAGCTCCAACAAGTACGCAAGAGTGGTGGTATGCACCACGCGTAGGCAGTGGCCCAAGCGGCGCGGCGTATCAGATTTATCGCTGCGATCCGATTGGCTATTGGCAGATTGGTATCGATGATCCAATCAGCGCAACGCTTGCACACACCGATACGCCTGGTGCTGTGAACAATCCATGCCCGTCGACTGGTGGCGGATGCTTCGGTGACATTGATCAGAGCGGCGAAGTGGATCTTGGTGACGCGGCTCTCGCGCTGCTGGACTACGGTCCGTGCTCGGGATGCGCGTCAGATCTTGACGGCAGCGGCGAAATCGACTTCGGCGATATCGCTCTCATCCTGCTGAGCACTGGCCCATGCCAGTGATCTAAGAAAACAAGTTTGCAACACAGGCCTCGGCATGAACGCCGGGGCCTGTTTCTTTTTGAAAATGGGGGGAAAAACCTGCGAATATCCCGCTATGCTCACCGCGTGCATGGTGTGAACAGCATCGCGGAATTTGGCTCCATCACTCAACAACAAGTGGGTGGCTTTGGTCGCTTCACAAAATTTTCTGCGCTCACACTGAGAAATATTTTTCTGCATCCCTTGTTCTCGTTGCGATGGCGGTTGCTCGGACCGCAGTTGTATTCGGTTGGTGTGCTTAGCATTCCCGTGGTGGCAATCACCGGCGCTTTCATCGGCATGATTTTGTCGCTTGAGGGCTTCAATCAATTTGCGGCGATCGGTCAGCAAGATCGCCTCGGCGGTGTGATCACTGTGAGCGTGGTGAAACAAATTGGTCCGGTGCTTGCGGCGGTGATGGTGGCGGGCCGAGTGGGTGGCGCATTGGCCGCTGAACTTGGCACCATGCGCGTCACCGACCAACTTGATGCCATGCGCGCGATGGCCACCGAGCCCATTCAATATTTGGTGGTGCCGCGAGTGATCGCCTGCACACTGATGACTCCGATACTAACTATTTATTCCAACATGCTTGGAAGTTTCGGCGCGTGGTTGGTGACGGTAAAAGTGTTCGGTGTCAGCAATCAGGACTATTGGTTCTGGACCGCGCAGTTTGTAAGTTGGCGCGAGCCCATGGGTGGACTGGCGAAAAGCATCTTCTTTGGATTGGCGATTGGTTTGATCAGTTGCTACAAAGGATTTAATTGCCGGCCGGGTGCGGCGGGTGTGGGACAGGCGGCCACCGCTAGCTTTGTCAGCAGTTTCATGGCGATCATCATGATTAATTTAGTGCTGGCGCAATTCATTAATACGCTGGTGCGCTGGGTCTATCCAAATTTGCCAAATGTGTTTGGGTAAGTGGTTGCAGTTTAAAATAAGTGCTGAGAAATTGTCGTACATATTATTTGCCAAGTCGTTTTGTTACAGAAGTATCAAGCGCTATCTTTCAACCTTCTTCTCATGCACACCTCTCAGCCGCTGAATTTATTACTTCGATTCGTCGCATGTGCAACTTCGGTAGCCATGTCTGCTGCAGTTTTCGCCAGTGGCGGCGCTGTTGGTTGGGGTGACAATGGTGGAGAAATTTCTGTGCCTGTTGGACTGACTGGGGTCAGCATGGTGTCGGGTGGCTATCAACACTCCATCGCGTTGAAGGGTGGCGTGGTGGTGGGTTGGGGCAATGCATATCCAAGTTCGCCGCCAGTGCTTGGCACCTGTGCAAGTGTGGTTGCGGGCGGCTTTCATTCCGTGGCTTTAAAGTCAACTGGCGCTTTAGCCGCATGGGGTGACAACACCTATGGACAATCCACTGTTCCAACAGGAAGTAATTTTGCCAGGATTGCTGCGGGAAAATATCATTCACTCGCGCTTACTTCTGCAGGCGTCATCATGGGATGGGGAAATAATGCAGATGGTCAAATTGCCAACCAATCTGGGGCCTTCGCCGCAATTGCTGCAGGTGAATTTCACTCACTTGCTCTTCAATCAAATGGTGCAGCACGCGGTTGGGGATTTAACGATGCCGGGCAAGCCTCGCCGCCAACGAATATTGCCTTCACACAAATATCTGGAGGAGGTCACCACTCCGTAGGACTTCTTGCAAATGGAGCCGCAGTGTGTTGGGGCAGTAATACAAGCGGACAGTGCAGTAATCCCAACTACGCTTACTCAAAAATTGTTGCCGGCAGTGACCACACCGTGGGACTCACCACCTTAGGGTTTGTGGTGTGTTGGGGAAGTAACAGCAACGGACAAACCCTTTCACCAAGCGGAACTTTTTCCTCCATTGGCACTGGCTCATACCACTCGTTGGCGGTGAAAGCCGATGGTTCAGTAGTGGCGTGGGGATACAACGGCAACTTGCAGTGCAATTCACCAACTGGAAATTTTTGGAGTGTGAGCGCGGGTTGGTTTCATACAGTCGGACTTCGCCCAGATGGCGGCGTGGTGGCGTGGGGGCTTAACAATTACGGCCAAACAAATCTGCCCGTAGGAACTTTTGAATTTGTATCAGCTGGCGCCTATCACTCTTTAGCACTCACATCGAGTGGTTCGATTACTTGCTGGGGGTTGGGAACTGCCAACGCGGGCAATGGCGATTATGGACAGGCCATCTCACCAAGCGGAAAATTCAAGTCGATTTCTGCGGGTTCGTATCACTCGATGGCTTTAAAAACCGATGGGTCGATTGTCTGTTGGGGAGCTGGAAAAACTGGACAGAATGGTGCGCCGCATTATTTACAAAGCGTGCCACCTACCACCGGCGTGTACACCGATATTTCCGCAGGGCTGTATCACAGCACTTCTATTCGAGTCGATGGAACCCCGGTGTGCTGGGGCGCTGGAAAAGTTGGCTTGAGTGGTGATCCACATTACGGACAATCCAATCCACCAACCGCACTGCTATCAGATATTGGTGCAGGATTTTATTTCAGCGTGGGGTTAAAAAAAGATGGCACACTTTCCACTTGGGGTTCTACTTCAGGGGGACTTGCGACCCCACCAGCAGGCGCATTTGTGCAAGTGGCCGCAGGCGGCTACCACGCATTGGCGTTGCGCGCTGATGGAAGTGTGGCGGCGTGGGGCGACAATGGGTTTGGACAAAGCGTGATACCTGTTGGATCGTTCACACGGATAAGCGGCGGACGCAGTCATTCCTATGCATTGGTTGCACCTGCCTGCGCAAGTGATGTCGATGGAACGGGCACCGTGGACTTTGGCGATCTCGCAATTGTCATATTAGATTTTGGCCCCTGCTCCCGATGCGCGACAGATCTTGACATGAATGGCGTTGTAGATTTTGGCGATATTGCTTTGGCATTGATTGACTTTGGTCCCTGCTAGATGAAACGCGTTGATGCATGACAAGTGTGAAGGATTGAATATTCGCGTTTTTATTTTCAACCCCTGCACTACGCCGCAAGAAATGCATATGCACGCAGAGTGGTTTGTTGCTTACACTTCGGTTTGTTTGCGGGAGTAGCTCAGTGGTAGAGCGGCAGCCTTCCAAGCTGCATGTCGCGAGTTCAAGTCTCGTCTCCCGCTTTGATAATGATTCAGCAGAATCATGCGTAATCCTCGGCGTTGGCTGAGGATTTTCGTTTTTATTGAGATCGATTTTGCCGATCGAATTATTGCGCCAGGATGCACCACTTTGCACCGTTTCGCACCCCAACTGCTGGGGGAATAGCGGGATTAAAAGGTGTCAGGAACCTTTTAATTTGAAAATTAAAAGGTTCCTGACACCTTTATTTTTCCAACGCCGACCCTAGAACCGAAACCGTAAGCGATGTGGTCTTCACTGAAGGCACACCAGTTTCCCAAGGTCGCGCAAGATCGAAGGTAAGTACGCACATGCCAGCCCGCTGCGGTTGAAAGGTAAACACCCACAGAACGCGCCCACCCATCACGCCGCGATCGATCGGCCGCGTGCTGGCTTCGCCGACAAGTTTCAGCGGAGCATCGGCGGGTAGTTTGCAATTCCAAATGTAACCGGTGCCTGAAGTACCTTGCAGTTCAACGCGAAAAATATTTCCGAGTGGCACATCCACTTCGCGAGTACTTTCTAAGCCAAGCACCCGGCCTTCAACAGGCTTGTCGGTGGCGCTGGTTGCAGTTTCTGTTGCCAAGCTAAGCACGCGGTGGGTGGTGACTCCCATTTCATTGCTGCTGCGTGCGCTGGCAAGTTCGGTATCAGGTCCGCGATCGGCATCACACGATGCAAGCGCAAGCAGAAATCCAACTACAACGGCCGCGCCTGCGCGATACGCCTCGCAGCGCCAACTGCGCGCAGTTGGCAGACCCAACTCTGCGTTCAACACGCCTTGACCGCTTTTTCGATCGCTTCAAAATCAACTTGCACACGAGGATCTTCGCTTACCCATGCGTAGCGCACTACACCGGTTGCGTCGATCACAAAGACCGCGCGCTTCGCCACACCCTTTAATCCCATCAAGTCTGCATGCAACGCGCCATACGCCGTCGCCATCTCGCGATTGAAATCACTCAGCAATGGGAAGGGAATATTTTCCAACTCGCGAAATTTTTCAACCACAAACGGAGAGTCGATGCTGACACCAAACAACTTGCAATCCAAACCCTCCCACTTCTTCCATTGATCGCGAAAGGTGCACATTTCGGTTTGACAGACTGGACTAAATGCGAGGGGAAAGAACAGGATCACCGTCTTGTGCTTGCCAAGTGTGGCGGACAAATCAACGGGGTTTCCTGGCTTGGATGCAAGGGTGAATGCGGGGGCTTTGCTACCTACGGCGACGGACATGGCGAACTCCTAAATGGGTGTGAAGATGAGTGTGAAGATGAATGCGAAACGCGCGCGACCTGAGGCGACGATCTTAAGGCCGAAGGCCTAACGCTAGCAGGTGCTGGCGGTGATGGGCGGTGATGGGCGCTGATGGTGTTGATAGGCGCTGATGGGCGTTGATGCAGCGACGGCGCGATCGGTGCCAGCGGCGCAGGCATCTATATGAAAGCCCAAGCGGCGACTGAGAAACCCAAGAAGGCAGCCGAAATTCGCGATTACTGGGGATAAGTCGTGGAAATTAATTATTTGCAAGAAATAAGGCAGTAGGTTTTAGAAGTGCCGAAAATATCTGTCAAGGTGCGCACTTCTAAGGAGCCACCCATGCGACTATTGCCCATTCTTCTTGCCACGATCTGCGCCGTCTTCGCCACGCACGCCACGCATCAGGCCGCTGCGCAATCCCCATGCTGCGCGCCACATGCAACGCCGGGTTGCAGTGATAGCGCCTGTTCCAACAGCGTCTGCCAGCTTGATCCTTTTTGTTGCAACAGCGCATGGGATGCTCGCTGTGCAATCGAGGCAAGTGTGTTGTGCGCAAGTTGCGCGCCCACCTCCGCATGCGCGATGCCTGTTGCGAGCATTCCAGATCAAGAGCCATGCGGAGTGGACATTGATAATCCCTGCGCGTTCGCTGGATTTCAGGCCACGGCTTTACCGCTCGATACCGTCGCACAAGGCACTGCCTGGAGTGACGACACTGCTCGCGATGTGGATTGGTTTCAAGTCACATTGCCCGCCGCCGCCTCGCTTAAAATTGAATGTTGGAGCGCTGGTCCGCTGGGGATTTCGATTGTGGATGATCAATGTCCTCCAACGGTCTTCGCCGATTCGCCAGACGGATGCCCTGCGATCGCTATCGCATGCTTGCCCGCTGGAACATTTCGAGTGGTGGTCAAGCCGCTGCTCTTTGAAACACTCTCCTGCGGCGACCCGCGCAGCGAGTACGCCATTCGCGCAACCGCTCTGCCCTGCGTTCCTATGCGACCTGCCAACGATCGATGCGATACGGCGACTGTGGCCAGCGAAGGTTTGATTGCATTTGATACCAGCGAGGCGACTTCGGATCCGGCGTGGCTTGCCTCGTGGTGCGATGAGGGCGCGGGGCTCACCTTCACCAATGATGTGTGGTTCATATTTTATGCCCCTGCCACGGCGGTGTATCGCTTTAGCACCTGCGATGTGAGCAACTTTGACACGCGACTTGCCGTGTATGCGCAGTGCGGCGGCGATGTGCTTGCCTGCAATGACGATGCCTGTCCTGATGGCGGGTCGGCGGTGGAGTTGGGTTTAACTTGCGGCAGCAGCACGCTGATTCGCGTTGGCGGTTGGGGCCACGGCGCCGCTAGTCGGATGCGAATCGAGAGTGTTGACACAGGAAGTTGCGGATGCGCCGAAGACCTTGACGGCGACGGCGTGGTGGGCTTGGGCGACATTGCCTTTGCCCTGCTTTCGTTTGGTGATTTAGGTGGACCAGCTGACATCGACTTCGATGGCGAGGTGACAAACTCGGATATCGCCTTGATGTTGCTTTCAACAGGTCCTTGTCCTTAGTTGACGGTCTGTTCAACGGCATAAAAGAAAGGATTTATGCAATTATTGGAAAGCATTTGGATCTTTGCGTGGGCTTTCGTAGGATGGGATCTATGCGGCTTGGAGACTCTCGTTTCAACTTCTTTCGGTTCTCGGTCATTCGATCGATCGCAGTTGCTTGGTGTGTGTTGAACACTTCTAACGCCTTCGCAACTGGGGAAAAAGCCTGCAACGAAGTGGGCGTGGTTCCTTTTTGTCTCGATGCGGCTTGCGCTGAGGATGTCTGTGACTTTAATCCCAACTGTTGCCAAATTGTGTGGGACCAATCTTGCGTGGATATGGCCGATAGTCGCTGCTCAGGCTGCCATGTCAATCTTCAAGACTGCCGCTTGCCTCACCTGCTCGGTGGATGCAAAGACAGCACCTGCTGCGAACTTGTCTGCGCCATAGATCCTTATTGCTGCCAAACATCGTGGGATGGTGCGTGCGTGATTTATGCCACCGATTGCCCCGCCCCACCGCCAGTGGCGTGCGGTGATGCAACCGCAGGAAATTGCAAACAGGTGCATGGAACCCCCAGTTGCCAAGATGCCGCCTGCTGCGAACTGGTCTGCAGCAATCCCGGAACTGCCTACTGCTGCAACGAATCATGGGACGAAGTCTGTGTGTCACTGGCAAATTCTCTCTGCAACACAGAATGCGTTGGCCCTGCTCCCATTGGTGCCATCTTTGAATCCGAGGCTTGCGGCAATGATCAAAATGACCCAGGCATTCGGGTCAGCGGCAAAAGCGGATTGCCCCAGCAAATTTCAAGCGCTGGAGTTGTGCTGGAGGGTCAGCTCTTTGGAACCGGTGCCTCCGCTCTCACTGATATCGATGTGTATTCAATCGATCTGCGCAACTCCGATACAGACCACGATGGATTAGTGAAGGTGCGCTTGGCGATCAAAGGCAGCATCCCCATCTTCTGCGCGCTGGTCACTCCAACGACCACCGCAAGCGGGCTTCCCACTGCGCCACTGCTTGTCAGCGCCGATGCTTGCACGCAAGAACAGTCCTACTCATGTGTGGCACCAGCGATTTGGAACATTGTGGTTGCGCCAGGCTCGGGCGGCGTTATTCAAGACCGCGTCATCTCATGCGTTTCGGGTGAGCGCGCCTATCGATTATGGGTGCAAGTGGATGCCGATTGTGGCGCGGCATGCGGCGCCTCAACTGATTCCTGCTTCATTGCCCACAGCGGTACCAGCTGTTCAAGTGCTGCATGCTGCGTGCAAGTGTGCTCGGTGCGACCGCTGTGTTGCGACACTGGATGGGATGCATTGTGCGTGCAATCCGCAAGTGACACTTGCGTGTTGCCAGTTGTGGCGAATGATCTCTGTGCAAACGCAACCGTCGCTAGCGTTGGCGAACAATTTTTCTCGCTGATCGGTTCGGGCCTTGAAACTACACCCGAAATTTCTTGCCGCTCAACCACCGCCGCCACTGGCAGCGATGTGTGGTTTCAATGGTCGCCCACGGCAGCGGGCTTGTATGTGGTCTCGGTGTGCGGAGTGGAGTTTGACTCTCGACTCGTTGTCTACCACGGCTCGTGCGGGGCGATGACTTCAGTTGCTTGCTCTGACAACAGCACTTCGTGTCAGCCCAATACCAATGGCTCACAAACCCTAGTCAGTGTTCAGTGTGGCGAAAATTATTTAATTCGCATTGCCAGTGTGGTCGGTCAAACTGGTGCAGGAAACCTAAGCATCACGCCCTCGCTGCTCGGTGCGGCTTGCTGTGCCGCGGATCTTGATCACTCCACCACGGTGGACTTTGGTGATGTCACATTCGCTCTTCTTGACTACGGTCCGTGTCAGCAGTGTCCGGCAGATCTTGACAATTCTGGCGAGGTCGATTTTGGCGACATCACACTCATACTCCTTGAAATTGGTCCATGCCCTTAAGAAATTTATCTCCGCGGATGTGATTTTAAAATCTCAGGCTTGCGATGTGGTTTGTGCATTCAACACTCGACGCATGATCTTGCCCGTGGCGTTGCGCGGAAGTGCTTGCAAATGCCGTATCTCGCGCGGAACTTTGTACGCTGGCAGCGTGGCGCGGCAATGATGTTGCAAGGCGGTTTCATCAAACACGGCACCCTCTTGCAACTCTACAAAGGCCAGCGGAAGTTCGCCGCGCATCGGATCAGCCATGCCGATCACCGCTGAATCTTTCACCGATGGATGTCGATTCAACACCTCCTCGATCTCGCGTGGAAAAACATTCTCGCCAGAAATAATCAGCATTTCTTTGATGCGACCGGTGATAAAGAGATGGCCGTCATTGTCAAAACGACCCATGTCACCGCTGCGAAAGAATCCCTGCGCATCAAAGACCGCGCGAGTCTCCTCGGGAAGATTCCAATAGCCCTGCATCACATTGGGACCCTTGATGCGAATCTCACCGTCATGATTCGCGGGCAACACGCTTTCATCAGCGGCCACGATGCGTTGCTCGACATCCGGCAATGGGCGACCCACGCTGCGATGGCGCCACTCTTGGGGCAGACACCAATTCGTCACCGGACTGGTCTCGGTTAAACCATATCCCTCAGCGATGCGCACGCCAAATCTTTTTAGAAATGCATCGGCCACAACATCTGGCAACGGCTCGCCACCGCTCACGGCGTAACGCAACTTTGCAAAGCATTCGGCGCCTCCATGCTTGGCAGCACTGAGCGCATTGAACATGCTAGGAATCGCCACGAACGCGGTCACTTGATGTTGCGTGGCAAGATTCAGCACTTTCTTGGCTAAAAATCGCGCGGTGTATACAGCCTTGCCGCCCACCGCGAGTGGCAGCAGCGTTAATACGGTCAAGCCAAAGGAATGAAATTGCGGCAGCACGCCAAGCAACACATCGCGATGATCAAACTTTGCCCATCGAATAATTTGATCGATGTTGGCTTCAAGATTTCCCGCCGAAAGCATCACCCCTTTGGGCCGACCGCTGGTGCCGCTGGTGTACAACAGCACCGCGAGTTCGTCGGCGGCGCGGCGCTTGGCTCGGCGAATCGGTGGAAATCCACCATAGGCAAGTTGCTCCAGCATCAGTGGTTTCATCGAAGCAGTAGCGCCCTTGATGTAGTCCAGCATCGGTCCCACCGTGAGCACAGTTTCGGCACCGGAATCCTTCACGATATATTCCAAATCTTCGCGTGAAAGCAGATAATTCAGCGGCACCGCCACGCGACCAGTCATCCATGTGGCAAGCAGCGCAGCAGGAAACAAGCCACTGGTCGGAAGCAGCAAGCCAACCGTGTTGCGATCGGTGCTGCGCTCGATGGCCTTGGCGATATGCCACGCCGCGATCAGCAGCGTGGGACCATTCCAGGTGCGTTGATCGTCCACCACAAAATTGTGGAAGGGGCGTAACAAAAGTTGCCGCTGAATTCTCTGAAGCAGTCTCATGGAAGTCGCTAAAGTACGCCGCATGATCAAGCTTCACCACCCGCTACCGATTCGTTCGCTTTCGATTCGCTCGTGTTCGATTCGTTCGTTTTCGATTCGCTTGCTACCGATTGGTTCGCTACGCACATTGCTGCCGCTGTTGGTGATGGTGCTGGCTGCCTGCCAAGGACCGCAGCAAAAGTTAGACGACGCCAATCGCGCCTATGACGCCAACGATTGGACCAAGGCATTTCATGATGCCTCGGCGGCGCAGAACGAAGCCCAGCCTCCACTGAAACAACACGCGGCCTTTGTGGCGGGGCTGGCGGCATATCGACAAGATCGCTTTGACGAAGCCAAAACTCGTTTTCAATTTGCAGAGACAAGTACTGACAAGGAAATCAGCGGCAACGCCAAGGTGATGCTGGGAGATTTGTTGGTGCGCGACAAGCAGCCCGCCGCGGCGGTGACGATGTACGAGCAAGCAGCGGAATTACTGACTGGAGAGGCGAGTGGGCGCGCGCGAACACTTGCGGCCTCCGCACGCGAGCAGGCGAAGGCCGATGCGGCACCGCCCGCTGTGCAGGTTGCCAGCAAGGACGCAGATGGTTCTGATCAATCGGCGATGCCCACGGCGAAGGTGAAAAAGAAATCTTCCGCCGCCAAACCCGCGCCCAAGGCTGGCGCGAGTGGCAAAAATTCTGGCGGCGACGCCAACGCGAAAGATGCGAAAAGCTTGAAGGATGCCAGTAAATCCGCCAAGAGATTCACCATTCAATGCGGGGCCTATGTCAAAGAAAGCGACGCGCGCCGACGCGCCAAGGATTTAACCGATGACGCGAAAAAAGCTGGGCTGCCCGCGCCGGAGGTAAAGCGCGTGACTGGCCGCGATGGTAAAAAGTTATGGATCGTCAGCATCGGCAAGTTTCAAAGCCGTGACGATGGCAAGAAGGCGTTGGCAAAGTTAAAGGTGGATCACGCCGAAGTGTTACCAGTGACCGGCTGATGATTGTGCGCACGCGCGGTGATTGTGTTGCGTGTGCAAGTAGTTGGCTGATTGCGTTACGCGAGGTGAATGTGGTGCATTTGTAAGTAGCCGACTGATCGCAGTGCGCGCGGGTTATGATGCATTTGTAAGTGGCCGGCGGATCGCAGTGCGCGCGGGTTATGATGCATTTGTAAGTGGCCGGCGGATCGCAGTGCGCGCGGTGATCGGTGGATCACACAACTTTATTTTTCAGTCTCATTCGTGTTCATCAGAAATGTCGCCGTGCGCTCAAAGTAGACCAGCATCGTGGCGCGATGCGGCTCGGGCACAGCGGCTTCTTCCAACGCCCCGCGCATGCATTCAATCCACGCGTTGCGCGCCGCTACATCAATCGCAAAATGCGCGTGCCGCATGCGCAACCGCGGATGACCCTTGCGCAGCGAATACTCCATCGGCCCGCCAAAATATTGAATGAGAAACTGCGCTTGATTTCGAATCGGCTCCTCTAAATCAGCAGGAAACATGCTGCGCAACGAGGTGTGCGTGTCAACTCGTTTGTAGAAGGCCCTCGCGATGCGCCAGAAAGTTTCCGCTCCAAGCACCGCGTACAAATTCGGCGTAGCCGCCGCGTCATCAGATGCGGCGGGCGAAAGTAAAGAGCGGATAGGCAGCGACACATCACCTGGCGTGGGATCATTCATGGTCATGGATACTACGAGCGCATTCGTGAGCGCAGCGCTTTCAACAACTGCTCGTAGTGGCTTGGAAGATTGTGCACCGCCGCGCTCACTCGCACCCACCAGCGATCACCCCAGTCGATGATCGGCACCTCGATGCGATCCACGCTGTACAGATCGGCCTGTAGGTGCTCCACTTTTTCAAATCGCTTCAGCGCATCAGGCAATCGCACCGTGGCCATGGTGGTGAGGCAACTGCCATCGAGTGGACTGGCCGGCTGCACATCCAATCCATGCACCAACAATGCATGCGCCCACACGGCGAGCTGGTGATTGTGTTGCAATACGCGCTGGTATCCAAGGTGCGCAAGAAATTGAAGGGCCGCGGGAATGGCCAGCCACGCGGAGAAGTCGCGCGTACCCTGCCAATCAAATTCGGCTTCAAAACCCTTGCCAAACTCATGGCTGATGATGCATGGATGCGTGTGGGGCGCCTGCTCCGCGGTCACCTGCACAAACGCGCTACCACGCGGCGCCATCACCCACTTGTGCAGATTGGCCGCGTAAAAATCGCCGTCAAGCACTGGCACATCCAAGCGCATGCCGCCAGGCGCGTGCGCTCCATCGATCAACAAAAGCGCGCGCGCCGGAAGCATGGCGCGAAGGCGCTCGACTGGAAATCGAATCGCCGTCGGACTGGTGATGTGATCGATGATGACCAAGCGCGTGTTACTGTTCACACCCTGCGCGATGGCATGCAACATCTCGTCGGCACCGAGCGTTGGAAATGCAACCGGCACTTCGCGCAGCAGAGCGCCGCACTGCGCAACACGATTTCGCATTGCTTGACGAACAGCGTTGTAGACATGATCGGTGCAGAGCAATTCATCCCCAGGCTCGAACGCGATCGAACGCAGTACCGCATTCACGCCCTCGGTCGCGTTGGTGACAAAGCCGTAACTGTGTGGCGAACCGCCGAGAAATTTTGCGAGTTCAATTTTTACTTCTGCGAGAAGCGATTGCATACGACGACCGATGATCTGAATTGGATCGGCCTCGATGCGGTCGCGCCAGTGATCTTGCGCAGCGCGAACACATCGCGGCACAGAACCAATGACAGGGCACCTCAATACAGAACCACCGCTTATGGGAAACTAACCAAGGCCAAAGGGCCAGAAGGAGTTTCTTATGAAGCGTTTGATGACACGGAAGCGCCACCGACCTGAAGAGGTCGTG
>Ga0105051_10003324_pt1 | contig 19626 bp, 12 predicted proteins | sample FRY02_FD_78383 | JGI IMG/M metagenome (GOLD analysis project Ga0105051, IMG submission 78383) | Freshwater microbial communities from Lake Fryxell liftoff mats and glacier meltwater in Antarctica - FRY-02 (megahit assembly) | ecosystem: Environmental > Aquatic > Freshwater > Ice > Glacier... | reverse complement strand
TGTATCGCTCGGCAATTTCAGATGCAAAATATCATTGGACGCAGGAGCGGATGCCTAAAAAAATTCCGCGCCCTGGATTCAGCATGGGCGAAGACCTCAAGATTGTGCCAACCCTGAAACGCTGCTGAAAACCAATCTGAATCTACCCACAGATTTTGCGGAAGAGCCTTTTTTTTTAAGTGGAGCGCCCTGCGGTCGACTCATTCGAGCCCAGGTTGATCGCATGACGACTTCGCAACCTTCGCCTCGCAAGATTCGATATCCTGGCTCGAATTGCGAGGGTGTTTTTGCAAGTCATAACCTTTTGAGTCGTTTGCAATGTGGAATATGCTTGAGGCCGTCATCGATTCGTTGTTCGTCGGCCCCGTATGGCCGGCGTCAGTATTGGTTTTGTTGGTGGTTGGCTATTTGATTTTGTCATTGCTGGGAGCAGTGGAACTTGGGGGAGCTGATCTGACGGTCGACGCGGATGGCTGGGAAAGCCTCGGCGCGGGAACGCTTCGTTGGTTCCACTTTGGCAAAATCCCCATCGTTCTTTGGCTCGGATGCTTCGCCGTTTTCCAGTGGCTGATCGCTTATGGACTTTGGCACTACTTCGAATCCGCTCGTTACGTTCCCACTCTGCCTGAATCCGCTTTTCTTATCGCTCGAAATGCGATTATCGCGGCGATGGCAACTAAACTTGTCACCGGGCCCTTGGTCCCCTACCTCTCCCAGTCACCAACATTCAGCGAAGAAACGATCATCGGCGAACCGTGCGTGATTTCCTCTGGTGAGGCCACCCCGAGCTTCGGTCAAGCCAAATGCGACACTGGCGGCGCACCGCTTTTATTAAACATACGAACCGACGGGCCAACCTTACTTAAAGGGACGGTGGCCATCATTGTCGCCTACGACACGGAGCGTCGACTCTACACCGTTACGCAAGAACCTACTCACAACGCCACCTCCTCAGAGACACCAAGATGATCGTGCCGCTCCTTGCCCTTTCCGAACTGACCATCTTCGGGCTCATCGCCGTTGGGATCGTCTTCGCGTTGTTTCTGCTGATCGCGATCTACATCAGCCGGTACTACATCAAAGTCGGCCCCGACGAAGCGATTGTGAAATCGGGCATGGGCGGCCTCAAGGTTGCCACCGATGGCGGATTGCTCACGATCCCGCTTGTCCAGCACATCGAGTACATGGACCTGACGCTAAAGAGTTTCGAGATCGCACGTCAAGGCTCTGAAGGATTGATCTGCAAAGACAACATTCGCGCCGACATCAAAGTCGCTTTCTTCATCCGCGTGGATAAAACGGAAGAAGAGATTAAAGAGGTTGCACAATCGATCGGCGCGAAACGATGTAGCGAGATCGATACACTTCGGGAGCTATTTGATGCCAAATTCAGCGAAGCGTTAAAAACGGTCGGAAAGCAATTTGACTTCGTCGATCTCTACGACAAACGTGACAAATTCAAGGATGAAATTCTCAAAGTCATCGGCACCGATTTAAACGGATACCGACTTGATGACGCGGCAATCGATTACCTCGAACAAACGCCGCTAGAACTCCTCAACCCAAACAACATTCTTGACGCCGAGGGGATCAAGAAGATCACTCAGCTGACCGCGAATGAAAAGGTCAAAGAGAACCAATTCACTCGCGACAAAGAAAAAACGCTCAAAAAGCAAGACGTCGAAGCCGAAGAAACGATCCTTGAACTTGAACGTCAACGCGTCGAAGCCGTCGAGAAGCAAAAACGTGAGATCGCTGAAATCCAAGCTCGCGAGAAAGCGTCCGCTGACAAAGTTCGCGAAGAACAACGACTCGGTGCCGAGCGTGCTCGCATTCAGACCGAAGAAGAACTGGGCATCGCCGAAGAGAACAAGCAACGCCAAGTCCTTGTCGCTCAGCGTAGCAAAGAACGCACCGACGGCGTCGAGTTGGAACGTGTCCAGCGTGATCGTGAATTGGAAGCCACCGAACGCATGCGAGTCGTCGGTGTTGCTGAAGTTGAAAAGCAAAAAGCGATCGAAATTGAGCTGCGCAACATTCAAGAAGTGATCCGCGAACGGGTCACGGTTGAACGCGCTGTGGTCGAAGAAAAAGAACGCATCAAAGACACCGAGGAAAAAGCAAAAGCCGAACGTCAAAAAAGCATTCAAATCACCGCAGCTCAAATGCGAGCCGAAGAAGAAATGATCAAGGTCACCAAGGCAGCACAGGCACAAAAAGAGTCTGCGGTGCTGCTGGCCGAGAAAGTACGTGTCGAAGCGGAAGGGAGGCGAGACGCGGCTGAGCTTGAGATGTCCGCGATAAAGATGCTTGCCGATGCTGAGTCCGCAAAGCAGGCCGCGGGTGGACTTGCTGAGGCTCGCGTCCAAGAAGCGAAAGCGATCTCGCTCCAGAAACAAGGCATGGCCGAAGCCGCCGTCACGCTGGAAAAATACCACAGCGAAGCGGCCGGTATTACGGAGAAAGCCGAGGCGATGAAGAAGCTTGACACCGTTGGCAAAGACCACGAAGAGTTCAAATTGCGGCTTGAAAAAGAACAGGCCGTTGAGATTGCTGCGATCCAGGCACAGCGTGGTATCGCCGAAAGCCAAGCGAGCGTGGTTGGCGAAGCACTCCGCGCAGCACGAATCGACATCGTCGGTGGCGACGGACAATTCTTCGAACAGATCACGTCTGCGATTAAAGGTGGAAAGGCGATCGATCGTTTCGTCTACAACAGCCGAGTCGCGACTGACATCAAGGACACGTTCTTTGATGGCAATGGTGAATACTTCCGCGACAAGTTGACGAGTCTCTCGACCCAGTTGCAACTCGGCAGCGACGACATCAGAGACCTATCGATCGCCGCACTCATCGCCAAGATGATGGGCGTCGCGAAAACGGAGGACATGCGAAGTCAATTGACGACTCTATTGGGGATGGCAAGCACCGCCGGGATTACTGAAAAACTACCTTTCAATAATTAACCGGCTTCGCTCTCGCATCAAGGCGGGAAAGGTGCTTCAACAAACGATCTCACACTGCAGCCAAAACCATGACCGCACAAGATCTTTCCGGCGGTACCTACGAAATTCTTCGCAACCGGCTTCGCGACGGTGCGGGACTCTTGCGCGATCGCATCTCGAAGCTGAACACCGAACGAACCGCGGTTTTCGGCAACATCGAAACGAAGCTGCTCGCCACCGAACGAGTCACAACGGATCACAACTGCGTCCCTCGTGATCTCGTTTCCGTGGGAAACCAGTTCCTGTTTGGCTACAACGTCCAGTTCGGACTCAAGACCGAGACGCATCTCAGCGATGTGTTTTCGCTTTACCGCCTCGAAAGTCTGCAGTTTCACTATGAAGCAATCGAAACGCTTCTTTCGGATCCGCGATTCATCACCGACTTCGCCGCGCTTTATCGCTTCTACAAGAGCACAACGTTTTCCCGGTTTTACTCCGACGGACCATTTCTCTACATGGTCTTCCAGGTCGGTAAAACCTCTGCGGATATCAAAGCATTTAAATGGCGTCGAACGCGTTCGCAGTTTGAATACATCGACAATCGTAGCGAACACGAAGTCAAACTTCCCCCGCAACATGAGTTCGTTTGGAAACGAACCGTTCGCGAGCAGCATCACTACGGCAAGCATCCGCATATCTCGATTGAAGATCGTGTCTTCGTTGAAACCGTCGGTGGCGACCTAACGATCAAGGTGGAGAACAACACCGAATCCGGAGAAGGCATCTACGCGGAACCGGTCGATCACGCAGACCAAACGCTCGATGACGCGGAGATTCATTCTACGTCGCTTGGAAATCTTGTTCTGCTGAAAATACGCCCCTACCAAGAAACCAAGTATCGATTCTTGCTGTTCAACGCAAAGCTAAACACGGCGATGCGACTGGATGAGATTGAGCATGCTTGTGTGATGCTTCCCGACGATCAGGGCATCATTTTTTCCGGCGGATATTATCTGCAAACGGGTGAATCCAAACGATTTGATCACGGGCTGCGCGACATGCGTTATGAGCGCATGCTGCCAGCATCCAATGGCGAAGATTATTTGTACCTGTTCCAGAATCACGATTCAGGCACGCACATTCAACTTCGATACAACCTGATTCGCCAAACCGTCGACACGCCGTTGATCACCAGCGGCCAAACATTCTTTGACAACGGTGAAATGGTTTGTTTCAAAGCCCAAGACGAACCGCAGAAACATCACGCGGTTCAAATTTGGCAAACGCCATTCACGGGACAGGACTATGTTCCGCAAAGCAATACCGATTCATTGCTGTTCAAGATTGGAAACAAAGATTTAGTTCGCGGCATGTCGGAGTGCACCGAAATCCTGTTGCTCATCGATAAGGACGACAACTATGACGGTCTTTATGTTGACCTCGTGAAACGAACCGGTGACATACTCGACAGCTACTTCTGGATCAACAAGCCGGAGACACAGCGTCTCGATGAACCGCTTGTCGCGATTCGTGAAGCGGCATCAGCGGCGGTCGAGGAGTTTGAAAAGGTGGTTCGCCTTCGCCGCGATACGAACACTCGCACCCTCGCGGTCAAAGAATCAATCGAATCGCTTGGCAAGGAAATCGAACGATCACGGTTTGAATCGATCGATGACTTCGTTGGCGCACTCTCAAAGCTACGCGAGCAACGCGGTCATGCGATCGGCCTGCGTGAACTTCGTTATGTCAATTTACCATTGGTCGAGTCGCTCGAAAAATCGACGGCTGAACGAGCCGAGCGACTTAGCCGACGCTGCGTCGATTTCCTTATCACGCACGGGGCGCTCGATCCATACCGGAAACGCATTGCCGAAACAGGCGATAAAATTGCCGCGATCGAACGCGTGGCAGAGGCCCAAGGCTTTCAGAAAGCGATCGATGAAGCCGGGACACAGCTTGAACTACTCACCGAAACGGTCAGCAATCTGAAGATCGATGATGTGACCAAACGCACCGAGATCATTGATTCGATCAGCGATGTGTTCTCATCGTTGAATCGCGTTCGCAGCTCGCTCAAGGCGCGGACCAGTGAGCTTCTCGGCACGGAAGGTCGAGCCGAGTTTGCGTCGCAGTTAAAGCTACTTGAGCAAACCGTTTCGGGCTATCTCGACGTCTGCGATGCGCCGGATAAATGTGATGGCTACCTCACGCGAGTGATGATCCAGCTTGAAGATTTAGAAGGTCGGTTTGCGGAGTTTGACGAATTCGTTACGCAACTGTCTCAGCGCCGCGAAGACATCTACAACGCTTTCGAGTCTCGCAAGGTGCAGCTTGTCGAAGCACGAAACCGGCGAGCGGAGACGCTTTCAAACTCCGCATCGCGAATCCTCAGCGGCATTCATACAAAAGCGTCTTCGTTCAAAACCGTTGATGAAATCCTGGCCTATTTCGCCTCGGACCTGATGGTCGAAAAGGTGCGCGGCATCGTCGAGCAATTGCGATCACTCGACGACGCTGTGCGCGTCGAAGAGATTCAAAGCCGGCTGAAAACGACTCGCGAAGAAGTCGTCCGGCAACTAAAGGATCGTCAAGAACTTTACGAGGATTCGGGCGACACGATCCGCCTTGGAAAGCACAAGTTTGCTGTCAATCGGCAACCGCTTGATTTGACGACGGTCATTCGTGATGGCGAGCTTTGCTTGCACCTGACGGGGACTCAATTCTTTGAACCGATGCTTGACACGGATTTGCTCGCCGCCAAAGATTTGTGGCAGCAGGAATTGATCAGCGAAAATCGTGATGTTTACCGTGCCGAGTACCTGGGGATCGATTTGTTTGAGTCGCTTCCAAAGAAGTCGATTCACTCAGAAACTTTCGACGCTGCATACGTTCAAAAACAAATCACCAGTCGATTCTCCGAAGGTTATGCAAAGGGCGTCCATGATCACGACGCGGCGCTGATTCTCAACGCGCTCGTTCATTTGCAATCACATCTCAACCTGCTTCGGCACGCACCAACCGTTCGCGCGGCGGCAACATTGTGGTGGCAAAGGATGCTTCCGAAGTCAAACCGCAATGCGTTGACACACTGGATCGGCGGCTTTTCTCGTTTGGCCAGCGCGTTCCCAAACGCGCAACCGGCCAAGGAGTTCCGCAGTCGCATTTGTGAACTTGTCGCTGAGGCGGACGATCTGCACGCGTTATTTCAGTTTAAATCTGCGAACTTGCCCAGTGCGATCGCGGCGTACTTGTTCCAAATGCTCACGTCCGAGCCGTTCACGCCGGCGTATAGTCGTGAAGCCATTTCGTTATTTGACGCGTTCAACCAATCCGTTGGCGATCAGAAATCGGTGGTTGGAGATGTCATCAAGTCGAATGATTCTCGACCGCTGGATAGTTTCGTTCTCGCTCGAAACTGGGCCGATGCGTTCATTGAATCACAACCCGCCAACACCAAGGCGATCGATCCTGCGATCAATTATCGAGATGAACTCGCTTTATTGATCCAACAACAAGGGATCGGCGAGGGGCGAGTGTTGGAAGGCTCCGCAGCCACCAAACTCGAAGGACTCACCGGCTCACATTCTCGGATCGCCAGCGGTTCCATGGTGGTCCACTTCCATGAAATCACTTCGCGACTGGCGCACTATCGTGAAAATGTCGTTCCTCGCTTTACCAAACTGGGTGATGCCAAGCATCGCGTTCTTGAGGTCGCTCGCGCGCAAATGCGGCTTGAAGAGTTTCGACCACAAGTGCTGACAAGCTTCGTCCGCAATCGTTTGATCGATGAAGTCTATCTGCCGATGATCGGCGACAACCTCGCCAAACAAATGGGCGCCGCGGGCGAAGGAAAACGCACCGACCGCATGGGGTTATTGCTGCTGATCAGTCCACCGGGATACGGCAAAACCACGTTGATGGAATATGTCGCCAATCGTCTTGGGGTCGTGTTCATGAAAATCAATGGACCCGCGATTGGTCATGGTGTGACGTCGCTTGATCCCGCGGAAGCACCCAACGCGGCGGCGCGAGAAGAAATCGAACGGTTGAACTTGGCGCTCGAGATGGGTGACAACATGATGCTGTATCTGGACGATATCCAGCACACTCACCCCGAGTTGTTGCAGAAATTTATTTCACTTTGCGATGCAACACGCAAAATCGAAGGCGTTCGCAACGGCAAAACGCGAACCTTTGACCTTCGCGGTCGACGTGTCGCCGTGGTCATGGCGGGAAACCCTTACACGGAAAGCGGTGAACGGTTTCAAATCCCCGATATGCTCTCCAATCGCGCTGACGTTTACAACTTGGGCGAGATCATCGGTGGCGCATCCGATGCATTTGAGATAAGCTACTTGGAAAACTGCCTCACCAGCAATGAAAGCCTCGCACCATTGGCCTCTGGTAATCCTGATGATGCCCGTGAACTGATTCGAGCCGCAAATCGCAACTCGCTCGAAGCGATCGATCTGAAGGGCAACTACTCGGCGGATTCGGTTCGGTCGATGTTTGATGTGTTGAAGAAACTGCTTCGGGTTCGCGATGTTGTTTTGAAGGTTAATCGCGCCTACATCCGTTCGGCCGCACAAGCCGACGCGTATCGCACCGAACCTCCGTTTAAGCTTCAAGGCAGTTACCGCAACATGAACCGCATGGCCGAGAAAGTCGTGCCGGTGATGAACGAGGCCGAACTGCAGGCGTTGGTGCTGGGAAGCTACGAACAAGATGCGCAGACATTGACGACCGACAACGAAGCGAACCTTCTAAAGCTAAAAGAGCTGTTGGAAATCCAGACGCCGCAAGAAAAAGAACGGTGGGATGCGATCAAGTACGCATTCGTCGAGAACGTCCGCATGGCGGGTGTGGGAACGGATGATCAAGCGGGATTGTTGCTGCGTCAACTCGCATCGATGCGCGACGGGCTGGAATCGATTCGCCAAGTGATCAGCAAAGCAGTCACGGTCGGCAATGAAGCGGGTGAGCAACGAATGGACGATCGTATCGACGCGATTCGGCAAAGTGTTCAGTCCGCCGGCGAGCGGCTATCCGAGGTTCTGGAGTTAACTTCGAGGCAACTGCAAACCATCAGCCGTCAGCAAGCAACATCACTCCCAGAACAAAAGGTGCTGGTACAACACAAGGTTCCCCGCATCATGCTGGACCTGATCAAAGGCCAATTCTTCCTGATGCAGGAATGGATGCGACCGCTACTCTCGAATTCAACGAACCAAGGGCAAGAGTTAACCCAATTGAAGACTCGCATCGAATCGATGATGACGACTTACGTCGAGATGCAAAAGGATTTGGAAGCCGCTGGCGAAGACGGGTTGTAATGCTTGAAAATCAGAAGCCGCCTCACGCCAGCGTGCGCCACGATGGATGTAACACACACTCGCGTTTAGCCGCCTGGATCGAGTAGTCAGCGATCTGTTTCTAAACTGAAACGGCGGGCTCTCTGGAGGCATCAATCATGACGTTTGCCAATTGGGTGTAAGTCAATGTCCAAGATTCTTTGTCACAGCTTTCAATCAACTTGGCTGGAAGGCCTTTCGACCAGAACGACTCGCTCAGCGAGCGGTTTCAAGAGATGTTGGCAAAGCAGGGAGTCCTTCATCTTCTTCCTCGTGATCAAACCCGATCGAATGGATCATCCTGGCGTAGAGAGAGTAATAAACAGGAATCAAAAGTAACACTAGCCCGGTTGCCATCATCAAACCGAACGCAAGACTTGCGGCCATCGGAATGAGCAACTGTGCCTGGAACGAGCGTTCGAAGAGCAGTGGCATCAGGCCGGCAATGGTGGTGAGGCTGGTCAACATGATCGGCCGGAACCGACGTTGCCCCGATTCAAGAATGGCGTCCTGGATGTTCATGCCGGCCTTAACTCGCGAGTTGATGAAGTCGATCAAAACGATGGAATCGTTGACGACCACGCCCGCCAGCGCGACAAGTCCAAACATGCTAAACAACGTCAGCGGGAGACCCAACAGTGCATGCCCCCAAACCGCTCCGATCATGCCAAACGGAATTATAGCCATGATCAAGAAAGGTTGCGAGTAACTCTGAAACTGGAGCACAAGAAGGATGAACATCGCGATCAATGCGATGGAGAAACCGACCATCAGGCTGCCTACCGACTCCTGGCTTTGCTCACGTTGCCCTTCCCATCGAATGGAGATGTCTGGGTAAGCGGCCAACAACTTCGGCATAAAGACATTTTGGAGCTCGGTGGTAATCAGCGCCGAATTCGCCGTCGCTTCATCAATGTCTGCGCTGATCGTAATGCTGCGTTGCTGATCGACGCGGTTGATTTCGGAGAAGCCTCGCTTCAACGTGACTTCCGCAATCTCTTCAATCGGTCGCTCAATTCCTTGCGCATCGCGAACTCGAATCTCGCGAAAATTGACTAAGCTTCTTCGTTCTTCCTCGGGGTACCGAACCATCAATTTAACTTCATGACGGCCACGTTGAAGACGCATCACCTCGGCACCGAAATACGCATTGCGCACCGTTTCACCAAGATCGGTTTCCGTGACTCCAGTAGCGATCGCGCTGTCCTTCACCGCGAACTGGAACTCCCATTTGCCCGGCGCGTTGTCATCGGAGATATCGAACACACCGCTGAACTGGCCTAAACGTTCCTTTACCGCCTCTGTCGCGGCTTGCAACTCTTCAACCTTGTCGCTCGGAGCAAGCAGTTTGAATTCTACCGCCTTTCCGCCCGGACCGACGCCGATGGTTCCAAATGTCAATTTCTCAACTCCAGGAAATTCACCGGACTTCTTTCTCCAACGGTCGATGATCGCGTCGCTGGTGACGTCCCGAAGTTCGGCATCAACAAGTTCCACAAAGATCTGGCCGACGTGACTGCCTCCACCGCCGCTGTTCGCACCAACACCGTCGGTGGCTGAAATACTTCCGACTTCGCGATAAGTCAATCGAACTGGACCAACCGGATCAGTCCCTTCGTCCAAATCGGTTTCTTTCGTCTTCTCAGTTTCACGGGCCGGATACTCAATCGCCAAATCACGACTCACTTCGCGAATCGCTTCTTCCATCTTACGAGTCGCGGCATCAGTGACGGAAGCCGATGTCCCATCCGGAAACGCGATCGTTGCATGCAGCAAATTATTGTCGGTTTTGGGAAACAAAATGGTGGGGACAATACCGCTGCGAATCAATCCCACCGTAATCAACATCAGCATGATGGAGGTCGCGATCGGAATCAGCGGATGACGAATTGAAAACCGAAGCGCCGGTGCATAAAGATTATCACAGACATAGGTCATTCCATTCGTCGTATAGCCACTGAGCCATTCGAGCAACATTCCCAACGGCCTCAACGGATAAACCAGAACCGAAACAAATCGAAAGAAACCCGTGTGCGAATGGGCCAAGTGGCAAGGTAAAACAAAGGTACTTTCCAACAATGAAATCACCAACATTGCCATCACCGCGAATGGGATCACGGCCATGAACTTGCCCATCACACCACTGACGAACAACATCGGTGCAAACGCAATCAACGTCGTCGCCACCGATGCCGCGACGCTGGGCATGACCTCCGTCGCACCGTCGATTGCGGCTTGTAACGATCGCTTGCCCATTTGCTTATGAGCATAAATATTCTCACCGATAACGATTGCGTCATCGACCACAATTCCAAGTGCCATTAGAAACGAGAACAGGCTGAGCATGTTCAGCGTTTGTCCACCAAATGAAAGTGCGATGCCGGCACCCACGATGGAAATCGGAATGCCCATCGCGACCCAAAACGCCAGACGCATTTCTAAAAACAATGCCAAGACGATGAAGACCAGAAGGAGCCCTTGGATACCGTTCTTGATTAATAGGTCCAATCGCCCCCGGACTTCGACGCTCGTGTCATTCCAAAGAGCAAACTTATAACCTTCGGGTAGCTTTGTCTTTCCGACATATTCTTTTACGGCTTCGACCATCGCAAGAAGGTCTTCTGTTTTGGTACGCTCGACATTGACCACCATCGCCGGTTTGCCATTGATCTCGCTGAGCGTCGAAACATCTTCGAATTCGTCTCGCACACTGCCGAGATCATTGACCGTCAGAGTCCCTCCGCCGGGCTGCGTAATCAAAGGCAACTGCGCTATCTCTTCCCCCACCCTACCTTTGTTCTTCGCACGCAACAAAACTTCTTGACCGTCGGACTTCAGTTGCCCGCCAGGCACTTCGACGTTGCGATTGCGAATGATCGAGGCAACTTGCTCGAGTGACAATCCGTAACTGCGAAGGGTAGCTTCAGGAATCTCGACGTCGATCTGATAAGGCCTTCCGCCCATCACGCTCGCGGAGGAAATTGACTTCAATTGAAGAAGATCATCTCGCACACCCTCGGCAACTTCGCGTAATTGCAATTCGGATTCGATGTCGCCTGTGGAATGATCGGGGGCGATGATTCCAACGCGAATCGCAGGCGTGCGGAAGGTGATTTGTGAAACCTGAGGATCTTCGGCGCGAACGGGGAATGTCGGAATCCGGTTGACTTCGCGATCGATTGACGAGAGCACCTTTTGCACATCCTTGACGTCGCTGCGAAGCTCCATCAACACAAAGCCTGCACTTTCCTGAGCAATGGAAGTTACTTTTTTGATTCCATCGAGCGACCGAACCGCTTCTTCGATCTTTTGGCAGATCCCTTCTTCAACATCTTCGGGCGTCGCGCCGGGATAAGGCACCGTCACCATCACGACTTCAAGCTCGAACGCCGGAAACGTTTCACGTCGCATTGTGTAAAGCGCTAGACTGCCCAAACCCAAAAGGCCGAGCATCAAAACGTTCATACCCGGTGCGTTTCCAATGGCCCACGCAATCAAATTTCTCATAATTCTCGACCGAGTGATATCGAACTAAACCATCATGAAACGCTACAAGGCTGTTGTGTTCCGACCGATCTTCCGCGGACTGCTTACTCTAATTCGGAAACAAGCACTCTCACCGGCAACTCGTCATCGAATTCACCAAGCGGGGAACCAACGATCCAGTCTCCTCCCTTCACTTCACCGCCCGCAATCTCACAGATCCAATAACGTCGATCGCCGTTCTTTGAACCATTCCTGCGATTCCCCGCGGCGGTCGCATCATCCTCTCCGCCTGACAACCATAACGAATCCACCGGAACCACATCTCGCCGTACCAATACGCGGCCCGCTTGCCATAGCAAGGGATCAAAGTCGTCATCATCTGACACGATGCTTGCAGCCGAGCCCTTATCGCGTTGCACCTTTAGCTGATCCGCAGAAACTACTCTTCCCGCTTCCGTTTGTTCGCCTTCGGGCAAGCCGGAGACGAGTACCGAGTCATCAGGAATAAATTGCCAAACGCGGTTTCCAGGTTGAATCGCGACCGATGGAATGGCAACCAACGGTGTTTTGGGTCGGATCAACAATCGCACGATCACAAACATACCGCGAACTAAAGGCGACGGGGTTGACGCGCGATCGCGATCAACATTGCCTTCCTCAAAGTGATCTGGTTGATCCACAACGATCACGACCGGCACGGTTCTGCTTTTCGGATCAAGTCCGATGCCGTCATATCTAACTAGCATTCCATCCCAGCGAAATTTGGTATCACTTCGCCCCGAAATCTCGTACTCAATCACGGCCGGCGTGGGTGGCAGCGAATAACCTGGCGAAACAGAATCACTCCCCCCAGGCTGATTCAATGAGACCGCGGTTTCGGGCTGAATGAGAGAGTTGTTTTTTTCGGATCGATTCTGGTCAAGAACCCAGTGCAGTTGATCCATCCGCAGATTCACCGCGACTTCCGCTTTGGAGACGTCGTTCAAGGTTGCGATCGGACTTCCTCGCTGGATGAATGAATTCAACTCAGAATTCTCTTGAACGATCACACCATCCACAGGACTATAAATCTTCGTGCGTTCTAGATTGATTTCCGCGGTTCGAAGCTGCGTCGTTGCCAATCGCTCCGTCGCTTCCAATTTGCTTCGCCGAGCCGCGAGCAGACTCAACTGATTCTCGAAGCTGACTTTACTCTGAACCGCCGTCAAAAGTGCCTTCTTGGCCCGATCGAGCTCGCCTTGGCTGGAATAGCCAGACGGCATCGACTCAAAACGCTTGACCTCGCGGGACTGTAATGCCACATCGTCCGTCGCAAGCTCCACCAATCGCTTTCCATTGATGATTTCTTGGTCGACTTCCTTCAGTGCTTCGTAATCTTGCTCGCGCATCCGGGTAAGACGATCGAGATCCTGCTCGTAGTCCGTGGGATCGATCTCAACCAACAGTTGTCCCTGTTTCACATATCGTCCAGCTTCGCACTGCGGCGATTTCGTGATGATGCGTCCTGAAACCTCCGCAGCGATCGCGACTTCACGATACGGCACAACAACGCCATCAACTCGTAACTCAAGTGGTTTTCCGAGTTCATCCAGCGATAAGACCTTCATCACCGATGCGGCAGGTAATCCTCCCAAGCGGCCTTCGCGTGATTCGTCATTGGCAAGCTTTGACTCCGGTTCCTTCGAACCGAGAGCCAAAATGACACCGGCTCCAACCGATAAAACCACGAGAGGAATGATGATATTAAATAGCAAACCTCCTAGCCTGGATCCCGAGTGGTGACTCGATGCAGTACTCAGCGCAGCCACCTGGTCCGCTGGCGATGCTGCATTTGTCAACTGAGGATTTTCAAGCGTCGCTGAATTGAAGTGAGTGGTTGTTTTCACGATGGATGGAGCGGTCGAATTCGGGGCCAAAGTCATAACGAAGGCTCAGGATGGTTGCGAAGCGAAACAGGAGTAAGCGTTTCGCCAAAACGCGTGGCAAGTAAATCTTCGGTTGCGGCAATCGTCACGCCTGCGATGTGACGCGCGAGTGATTGAATATCAAAAGATTCCGCTCGGCGATCTGCAGGAATCAGTTGCCGAACGACCCCCGCGCCAACGCGGTAATAAAGACATTGTCCGACCACGGATAGAGCCAGCTTCTCGATCACATCAATGGGCGTCGCAGGAGGTGCGAGACGCGCGACAATCGTTGTCACACGAATAAACATGGGACGAAAAAATTCTTCGACCATCTCCGCAAAGACGGCCGTGGGACGATTCATCTCCCGCATCATTAGCTGCGATTCCCAACCCGTGTCGTCGCCCGACAACATCTGATTCAGCATCGTCGCGACCAGATAATGAAGCTCATCGCGTGGCGACAAATCGTCCGGCGGCGGCGGAAATGGTGAACCTTGACATCGGCTTCGGACCGCACGAATGACTTCGCGGTAAAGACCGAACTTGTCGCCAAAGTGGTAACCGACGGCGGCAACATTCACCCCCGCGTCCCGACAGATTTCTCGCACCGTGGCACGGTCAAAACCCGCGTGGGCGAAAACAGGGCCTGCGGCATCAATCAGCCGCTGTTTGGCATCGTCTTCACGAACGACACCGTCGACGCTACCACGCGGCTCAGAAGAACCGGAACGCGTTTGATTCGCACTTGAATGATTCAAGTTGGCAGCAGCGGGTTTGTTGGCGTTGGATGCCATTAGCGGACGCGGCGGAGTTAAATTGGAAAGGGGGATGGGTTTCAAACGTCTGTTTTAAACAATTGTTTGAATCTTTCCAAGATCAACCCCACCGCGTCTTATGATTTTTTGGCGGCGGGCATATTTTTGTCGCGTTTTCCGCCTCAATGGGGGGCGATTGCGGCTGAGAATGCGAGGAAATCCGTCACCTGCCGATGGTCAACGAAGCGCTGTCCCCGCTTCTGCTGACGCTGATTTCGCGACTCGGACTACCGAGTCACCTGCCCGTCGGAGCGCCAACGCAAAACGCTCCAGTGTGGCCGCTGCACTATCGCAGGCGGTCGCCAAGGCCTCCGCATGTGCCAACCCACCAAATCCGCTGCCGATGGGGGCATCGCTTACTACGAGAGGCTCGTGAGGCATTTCCAACGTTGCGGCCGCCACTCCGACGGTCGCCAAATGATGACTGGCCGGCATCTGAGCCGCCAAGTCATCACGCTCTACCGGGCAACACACCTTGTCCCGCACGACATCCGCCACGCCAGCGGTCGCACAATCCACAGCATCGACCTCAATCCCGGCCCTTACCAACAACCTTTCACCAACCGCCTTCTCCAATTGCTCCGCTCGCAAGGCAGGCTGCTTCTCAGGTGCAACTAATGGTAACTTGAGAGCGAGCGCCTGGGCAAAGCTTTCAACTTGCGCACTCGCTACCCAATGGACACTCGTGAGCGATGATGCGACTCCGGCACCAAGCCTCCGAGGCTGGAGCGATTCGCGAAGCTCACTGTTTGGCTGCACCGCCTCCACGGCGGAAAACACCACCTTCTCTCTTACCAAGTCCGCACTCGCTGTACACTCCGTCGCTACCGTCATTGCGAAGTCACGAAGTCCTCTCGCATACATCTTCACCGACGTCCAAAACGTGGATGGCGATGGCGAAGAGGAAACGCTTGCCACGGATACACTCTCTGATGGCAGCACTTCTTCGGTCCAAATCACACCGTGCCCTAAACAATCCAATGGCCCATAGTCACCCGTCGATCGGTTCATCGTCCGCCTGCCGCCAACGTATCGGAACTGCGGAATGGAGATCGGATACATGCGGAGCGAAATTTGATCGGCGCGACTTAAATCGTACGGCAGATAGCCTTCGGAGATCGATACAACAATCGGCGATGAGCCGATCAGTTTTGCAGCGGGCTCTGCGACAGCGGGCTCTGCGACAGCGGGCTCTGCGACATTGATTGAACCAAACACATCGATCGGCTCTTGTGCCGCTAACTCCCCAATCGCTTTCGCAATCGCTGTCTCGAGCAGAGTCTTCGTTGGCATTTTTGTTTGCCGAGCCAACGTTTGGTCGACGACGTTGGCAGCCACCGTCAATTCATTTCGTTGCGCCTTGGACCGCACCGGTTCGGTTGCGAGCGGATTGATGGAGTACGGAGCCACGAACGCTTCCGCTGACGCCCATCCGCAGTAATCGTTACTGAAGATCCAGTAATCGGCTCGCGGCTTCTTCTCTCCCAAATCCGATTTCGCGGAAGCGACGGGTGGGGTCTGTCGACTTTCGAGGACCGAAACTGAATCGTGGGTGTCCGACGACAAAGCTGCCGGTGCAAAACAAAGCGATGACGTCACCATGGTACCGGTGATGATCAGTGCCGCGATGGCTCGCCGAGTTTGTCGCGAAAGGCGCTTTGCGAAGTGGTTTGTCGTGAACGTCATGATACATTTGTCCTCGTGACAACGGTTAGCGCGGCTGGTTGCGGGCCGGTTAAGCCGCGTTTGCAACTGCCAATCAATCGGAGAGGCACTTACGTCGTCGATGCGTGATGGGCGGTGGGAATTGGCCAGCGTCACGTCGTGGTTCGCTTGACCTCTAACCCATCCATCGACGACTTTGCCGCCTGGGCACCCCTTTCGGATCAAGAAACTCTTGCAATGTCGCGAAGAGCGTCCGATCGCAACGGCTTGCACGATCAAGAGGCAAAGTGGCTTTAGGAGGACCGGATGGGCTTAATGTCATCAATCTTCCTTGCCAAACAAGCCGTTCTATTCAAGTTGCAAACACCATTAACAGAAGATCAAGGGCCCGCGAGCTGATGCCAGGAAAGCTGCTTTCGCGAGGCCCCGCAATGTTCACTACCGCAGGTTTCCAACTGTCCAACCATTCCCTGATTTTCGCGACCGCTGATTCTTCGATCATGACGCACAAATGCGGCTTACCAGCTTCTTTGGCAACTCGTTGCGTGAGCAGCGTTCCGCCTCGAAGCCGCTGTTCATAGAGGATCAGCGTCGCATCGCTATCGATCACGTTTTGCCGCGTCCGGACGGTGTAATCATTGGAATCGTTTTCCATTAATTCATAACGCGACGGGATCGTACCATCTTCGGCCAGCCGCCCGCGCGGACACCAACCACCATGCTCGATGCCAATCGCGATCGCCAAGTCCAGCCCCGCACGGTCGACGCCTGTCTGGCCGCCGGTCACAATTTTTGAGGGAACAAAAACGGCATCGGCCTTCTTTTTCGCCGCCGACGTTGTTTTGCGTTTGCTATTCATTGCGAAGCGATCGTAGCGCGAACCACTTTCTCGAATTTCATTCTCATTCACCAAGCATCAGCCTGATTCAATCGCGAAATTTCCGCTTCCGTCGGCAACCATTTCCCCCAGGTCGTTGGGAGCGATTGAAACGTCATCGGTATTGATTTCGTGGGATGATTGATCGTTAAACTCCAAGCGTGCAGCGCGATGCCGCGAAACCTCTGCGGAGCTGCATCGTATTTCACATCACCGAGAATCGCGTGTCCCCGGTCCGCGAATTGTACGCGAATTTGATGCTTTCGGCCCGTCATCAACCGGACCGCAATCAGCGATCCGCGGCCCCCTTCGGCCATCCGCCGAAGCACTTGATACTCAAGCTCCGCAGCAAGCGATCCTTTGGTGTGAGCCGTCGCGGCCTCCATCCGGTGTTCACGTTCGTTCTTCACGATCTGGTCTCGCCACAATCCGCGAGGCTCCACGACATCGCCCTCGACAACGGCAATGTACACCTTGCGGGGGCCGTCACCCGACTGGCGAAACTGTTCACTCAGGCGAGCCGCTGATTTACTGGTCCTGGCAAGCACGAGCACACCGCTAGACATCGAATCGAGGCGATGGACGACGCCCAAAAAAACTTTTCCGGGCTTGGAGTATTTTTCGGCAATGTAACGGCACGCCATCGAGTGCACTGTAGGATCGCCGTCGGTACCCATGGTTGCCAAGCCCGGCGGCTTATTGACGACAAGCAGGTGGTTGTCTTCGAATAATATTTCTAGGTCATTCATGCCCGAATCGTACGCCGGACTCGCCTATCGCGGAACCAGACCGTATAATCAAAAGCCGAGAGTTATGGCTCGTGTTTATCTCAACGCCTGGGAATTTCGGTTTCGGGGAGGGGAAAGATGAATGTTGGGGGTGAATTGGAATCGACCGGATTACTGAATCGAACGTTGCATGTCGTGGTTGGTCAGTTGGCCACGTAAAAAGCTGATCAAAAATTTTAGTTGCAGAAGAAAACTTCTCACTCGCAGCCTAATAACAGGTTGCGCTGACTGAGGGAGGTCGCGGGAGTCGCCCGAAAGTCAGATGTAATTCCCGATGGCTCGCCGTCATGTTCGAGACGCGGTGGGCGAGAAAAGATTCGAGCTAGCAAGCAGCAACGCCAGTCAGACCGCGCGGCTGTAAGCGAAAATCGACTTTAAACAGCAATGAATAAGGTCACAATCGTTTGACTACACATGTAGACGCGTCCGGGGACGGATCGCGGGACGCGGGTTCAATTCCCGCCGCCTCCACTGAAGCCGAGTTGTGAGAAATCGCAACTCGGCTTTTTTATTGGACTTACCGTATTTTGCGGTGTTTCTAGAGGCGTTATGCCGTGCCAAGTGGTGCCACAAGGTTGTGTTTGGGGTGCCACAAGGGTTTAAACGGTGGTCGGAAATTGTCCACCCAACCCGGTAGAGAAAGCACCGTGAGCGGCGATACTAGAAATGCCCGTATACCTAAGCGAAATGCCAAAGGCCAGCTTCCGGTTAAGGTCGGGGGTCGGTCGGATTATCGAGTGTTCAAATTCTCTCGGTCAGTTTCAGACAAGGAAGCTGAAGGCCGGACGAACCGCTTGAAGGAAGTCTACGACGCATGAGGGGGCTGGAATGAACTTTCAAATTTCATTGCCGACTTCGTTCGCAAGGGCATCGTCCCGGTTCCTCTTCCAAATAGGGAATTGTCCATTCATCTAGGCATGAAATGGGACGGTTGGGTTCGTTGGCGACAACTACTCGTTTCAAAGCTTCCACCGATCCCTTGGGCAACACTAAGCGAAGCCCCAACGTCACCAGCAATTTTGGCGGCGCTTCGTTATGTCTCGATGGAACAGTTGAATGAAGTTGCAGCAACAATCTCGGGGCTGGACCAGAAAGATCGCCCGGTCATTGCTGCGATCCCCGGAACACTTCACGAAGCACTCACGGCATATCAGAGCTACATCATCGAATCAGAGCCAACCAACTTTGACAGGCAAGGGAAAATTCGCCAGCTTATCAACCGGCATCAGGACCAACCGCTTGCGACACTGGGTCTGGATTCATGCCAAGCCCTATTCAACTACTGGAGACAGCGGGCACCCCGTCACGACGGAAAAGGGCAGCACACTCCCAAGCGTTCTCGTGAGCAATTGTCCGAGCTTGTCAGGTTCTTGGAGTGGATGCACCTGAGCGAGAAGTTTGGTTGGCGTGAACCGGAGGACTTCAGCCGACTCGACCGCTCGATATCCAAGGAGGCAAAAGATCGCAAGGCTCTTGAAGCAATCTCAATTCCAACTTTCAGCTTAAGCGATCTGGCCAGTTTGGTACGACATGCGGGTATGCCTGAAAAGCTCTGGATCATCTGGTGCCTAAATACAGCGCATGCAGCGGCGGAAGTCGGGCGTGTTCAATGGGAGGATATCTACCTCGATCAAGACCAACCTTGGCGAGCAGAGGGTTTGAAAATTTGGGTTCTTCTCGGATTTTAGTGGCATCTGTCCAGAATGGGGGATTTTTTGAGGCATCTACTCCTGCGTCCAATGGGAGTCCAAAAAACAGTCTCGGCGGAGCAACGTTCGTCGAGACTGCCCGC
>Ga0105051_10003315_pt1 | contig 19663 bp, 14 predicted proteins | sample FRY02_FD_78383 | JGI IMG/M metagenome (GOLD analysis project Ga0105051, IMG submission 78383) | Freshwater microbial communities from Lake Fryxell liftoff mats and glacier meltwater in Antarctica - FRY-02 (megahit assembly) | ecosystem: Environmental > Aquatic > Freshwater > Ice > Glacier... | reverse complement strand
GTGCGCGACATCGTGGTGGAAGTGAACCTGCACGCGGAAGCCGGAAAAGAGTGGCTGGAGATCGTGGTCCAACCCTATCCCAGTCCCATCAGTTACAAGGGCGAATATTACTACCGCAGCGGCAGCACGAAGCAAGAGTTGAAAGGTGCGGCACTGGAACGGTTTCTTCTGAAAAAGCGCGGGCGGCATTGGGACGGTGTGCCAGAACCCTCGTTCACGGCAAAAAGTTGCAGCGCTAAGGCACTGCGGTTGTTCAAACTACGGGCCACACAGAGCCGACGGATGGATCGCACCCTGTTGCGAGACAGTCGCGAGGCCGTGCTCAGTAATCTGGAACTCATCGAGCCACACTGTCTAAAACGGGCCGCCTGCTTGCTGTTCTCCGACAGGCCGGAACAGGTTGTCAGCGGAGCCTGGATCAAGATCGGGTTCTTCGTGACCGACGACGACCTTCGGTATCAGGACGAGATTCACGGGAACCTGTTCGAGCAAGTGGAGAAGACTCTGGAGTTGCTGCACACGAAGTATCTGAAGGCTTACATCCGCTACGAGGGCCTGCAACGAGTGGAGACCTTCCTGTATCCCGATGGTGCGCTGCGTGAAGCTCTGCTGAATGCCATCGTTCACAAGGACTACAGCAGCGGCATCCCGATCCAGATCAGCGTTTACGAAAACAAGATCGTGCTGTGGAACCCCGGTCACTTGCCGCAGGGCTAGACGCTGAAAAGGTTCCTCGGCAAGCATCCGTCAAATGAGCCTAATCCCGATATTGCGAACCCGTTCTTTCGTGCCAGTGAGATAGAAGCCTGGGGTTGCAGCATCGAACGCATTTTCGCAGCATGTGAGTCCCGCTCCTTCAGCGTCTTTTTGGTTCACACGAAGCCACGAAGACACGAAGGTTTGAAGGAAAATACGGACAGGAAGGACGCAAACGGAGCCGGAAGCGTTAGCGACGGTAAGGATCTAGCTTACTTCATCACCTTCACCACCTACGGAACCTAGCTGTAGGACAAACCGTCGCTAACGCTTCCGGCTCTGAAAGACGCTTCCGGCTCTGAGGGGAAAGAGATCGTGGGCACTAACAAAAGGGACAGGCACCTTTTTAATAAACACTTTCGTGACAGTACACCAAAAGGCCAGCAGGCCCACATTGGTTTCGTCTTGCACGCCTTCTGGTGTTTGAAAATTACTGTTTCCACACAGGAATAAACTGGGTTAGAATTAATAATTGAGTTGTTGAAGACACCATCCGGGCCAACAAGGTAAGACCTTGGTTTCGAAGGCTAGATACGGCAACTGCGTAAGTCCTAATTAAAGTAAAAGTGAATTAAAGGCAAAAGAATGGCTAAAATTGTGCTTTGTATATTAGCTCACCCCGATGATGCAGAGTTTTTATGCGCAGGCACCCTTGCCCGCCTTTCCTTAGAACAAGGCTTTAAAGTTCATATCGCCACGATGACGCCAGGCGACTGCGGTTCTATAAGCCTAGCCCCTGAGGTCATTTCGGAAATTCGAAGAAAAGAAGGGTCAGAAGCTGCAGCAATTCTAAAGGGCCAATACCACTGCATTGAAGAACGCGACCTGCTTGTATTTTATTCTCCTGCGCCGCTTATAAAAGTTACCCAACTAATACGAGAATTAAACCCCACGATAATTCTTACCCACAGCCCTTCGGATTATATGCTGGATCACGAGCAAACAAGCGCAATAGTAAGGGCAGCAACTTTTAATGCTCCGATACCAAACTTCGCTAGCAAAGGGCCAAAGCCTATCGATCATATACCGCACCTCTATTACTGCGACCCGATCGAAGGGGTTGATCCTATGGGTAGAAAAATAGAGCCACAATTTCGAGTTGATATATCTTCTACTCTTGAAATAAAAGCACAAATGCTTGCTGCTCATGCCAGCCAAAGAGATTGGCTTTTAAAACATCACGGAATGGATCAGTATCTATTATCGATGCGCAACTTTGCGATGGAACAAGGAAAGCTAATCGGGGTAACCGCAGCAGAAGGATTCCGCCAGCACCTTGGCCATAGCTACCCACAAGATAATTTGCTAAGCAGTTTGCTAAAAGGAAAAGGTTAAAACTAGACGAGAGGTTGGCAAAAAGGTTTGAGCACTTCTTTAGCGTTTGCAAGTGCTGAGTCATCTAACAAATATCCGAGTCTGGTCCGCTGGAACAGAAAATCCTCGGGTAAAACAGCCATCTCAAAATCTCGATGGAAGGCAAATTCAGCAATAATATCAGGAAAATGTGGATCAATCCGTGAAGCCAGCTCTTTGCGGTTTAAACAATATTGGGCAACAAGAGACGCCCTTTTGCCATACCTGTTAAGCAGGTGATTTGAAGTCGTAGCATCTAGGCCATACTTCCAAAGTAATTCCCTTGTGCCATTTGTTTCAAACCACTTCCGCTTAATGGAAAACCCTCCCGGAAGAATCTCGTTCATAGTAATGCAAGGGTTACGATTACTTAACTTCGAACAAAGGGAGTTAGTAATTTCTTGCGCCATCGAACGAAAGGTGGTGTATTTACCACCCACCGCAGAAAACATACCCGTGCGACCAAGGAGCAATTTAAACTCACGAGAACGAAAAGAGGGAGAAGCATCTGCGTTTAATAAAGGCCGAAGCCCAGCAAAAGATTGAATCACCAAAGGCTTAATAGCAGGTTTAAGATAATGACAAAAACCATCAAGGAGATAATTCACATCTTCGGGTGAAGCAAAAACTTTGCCTAATTGGCCATCCCATTCGGTATCCGTAGTACCAACAAGGGTACGGTTTAACCAAGGAATGATAAAGAAAACCCTACCATCTTTGGGGTGCAAAAGCAGTAAAGCCGATTGTAACCCAAAATCGGGCAAGACAAGATGAACGCCCTTGGTTGGCTTAACAAGGTTAGGTGTAGTTTCGCCAGCAAGTTTTCGAATTTGATCGGTCCAAGGCCCAGTAGCGTTAAGAATAAGTGAAGAATGACATTCGATAACTTGTCCAGAGAAGGCATCTCGGAGTTGAATTCTGGAAAGCCTACCCGGGAAAAGGTCTAAAGCCATAACTTCAAGATGATTTGCAACCAAGGCACCGTGTCTGCGGGCGGCTTCGATGACTTCGATGCAAAGTCGAGAATCGTCCATCTGAGCATCAAAGAATTGCAAACAGTGAGAAGGAAAGCGATTCCAGGGAAGGGCTTGTTTTTTGAGTTGAAGAGGAGAAATAGTTTTGCTGTTAGCGATATTAGCAAAGCCAGCAAGAGCATCGTAAAGTTTGAGTCCGGTGCGCCATTTCCATGCAGGAACTCTAGAATCAGGGTAAATGGGTAATAAAAAAGAAAGAGGTTTAACAAGGTGAGGGGCGTTACGAAGCAAACGGCCTCGTTCTTGTAAAGCCTCATAAACAAGAGATAAATGGCCGTGTTCGAGGTATCGTAAACCGCCATGAACAAGTTTTGAGGAAATCCCCGAAGTGCCAGAAGCGAAATCTTTTTTCTCGACAAGGGCAACTTTAAGGCCCCGAGAAGCGGCATCGTGTGCCACACCTGCACCAGTAATACCGCCGCCAATGACTAAAAGATCAAACTTATTATTAGCGATAAAGTTTAAATAATTTCGCATATTGTTTATTTTGCCCAAGTCAGAAGAATTAACAATAGCAACTGATATTGGAATCGTAAAAATAAATCAAGATAAATGAAAGCAATCATTTCCAAGATCTTACTTGGAGTTGTGAAGCTTAAAAGTTAAAATAAAGTAGTAATATAGTAGGTTGCTTAGAAAATATAGTTTCGAAGTAAGCATAAGGTAACTATGAAACAATACTGGCTAAACGAACCTGGTAAGCAAACGACTGGGCCATTTACGGTTAATCAGTTGGAAGCGAAGGTAAAAAGTAATAGCGTTTCGTTAAAAGGCCAAGTGTGCGAAGTTGGAAATATCGTTTGGATGCCCCTTCGAAAAATAGTAGAAGTAACTCAAGCGTTTGGTTTAATACAACCAAATAGTTTAATACAACCGCCTAATTTAATACAACAACCAAGTTTAATTCAACAATCAGGTTTAATTCAACAATCAGGTTTAATTCAACCGCCTGCAATGGAAGCAGGAAAAAAACAAACCCCTGCATTTATCTCGCCCCCTGCCCTACCCACCCGAGCCAACCCAAATTTTTCGAATTCTAATAATGCACCGGCTTTACCCATAGATTCAAACAATCAAAAAGTAAAACGCCAAGCACCCATACTCGCCCTTTTAGGTTTGGTAGGTGGAATAATCTTGCTACTGATGTCTGGTGTGATGCTATTTATATTTGGTGTGGTAACAGAAAATCCTGTGGCTGAAAAAAAACCGATTAAAGTAGTCGAAGATAAAAAACCAGAGCCAATCGATAATCAGAAAATAATAAATGCTGCATTAATCCACCGACAAAAAGTTTGGGATTTGAAAATAGGAATCTTTAAAAAAACAATCACTTTACTTCAAAGCGAAGAAGCAATCAAAGCGCTATCGGATCTAGGATCAATGGGGAAAGAAGCCGCTGAAGAAAAAGTTTGGCAGTATTTATCGGAAAGAATCGGTCAAGGATTTTTAACCAAAGCCGCCGAACTAATAAAAGAATTGCCTCCCGAAGCACTAGAAGAATTTAAAAACTTTACCCCCATTGACCTGACCTCTGAAATGCTGACACTGCAATGGCTTACCTATGAAGCTTTAGAAGACTATGGTTACTTATTAAAAATTTGGCAAGAACACGGGAAAGATCAATTCAAGAACCGAGAAGAAATCATTAATTTGTTTAAAGGGTTAAAAGAAAGGCCTTCCTTAGAGAAAGGAATTGAATCAGATAAAAATGGAAATCAAAGTATCAAAGTAAAAATGTATGGCAGTAATTTCGAAGAAAAGGTGGTAACCGAACCAGCAGGAAACGGGTTTGCTTCGTCGTTTCAAGTCTTGTGCAAGGAATTAGGAAGAAAGAACTTACTTTCGGGTGACACGGTATTCACACCCGGTTTAGATGGAAAACCAAAAGGTAACTTTACACCTGCAGTTAAGTTTTTTGTAAACTCTGCATCTAAAACAATTTGGCTAACCCCACTGGTTCAAGATTCGACAAATGCAGGGGCACTGTTGGTAGCCAACAGAAATCCTGTAGCGGTGAATATAAACAGTATTGGGACTGCAGTACCGGGAAATCAAAAACTTCCGCTTCAAGAACTTTTTTCAAAACTTGCCCCTTCGGTCCCATTAATAATCAATCCAGGAATTGGTGTAGGTTCTGGTTTTCTTGTCAATTATAAAAACAAATACTATGTGGTTACGAATAGGCATGTGGTAGAAGGAGCAAAACAAAAAGGCGTAACCGTAAAGTTCTTTAATGGTGGCAGAACTGGAAACGATAAAAGCTTTGAAATAAACCCATCAATTGCTCGGATAGTGAATTTTCACAATAGTGCAGATCTTGCATTAATAGATGTACACGGTGCAAGAAATATGTTGGAAGAACAAAGTATTAAGCCTGTCCCCCTTTCCCCCAAAAAGCATACGCCGCAAGTTGGAGAAAATGTTTTTGCAATAGGTCACCCAGGCGGTGGCGATAAAATCTTAACTCGAACATTAAGTAATGGGATCATATCTGCAATAGGAAGAAAAGTAATGAATTCGATGTTTCTGCAGGTAACGGTGCCCTTAAATCCGGGTAATAGTGGAGGGCCCTTATTTGATGATTATGGCAGGGTGATTGGAATCAACACTTTCATCATAAGAAAAAGCAGCGACCGAGGTGGGATCGCCCTTGAAGCGCTAAACTTTGCGCTAGAAATCCCGCATTTATACGAATTATTAGATAAAAACCACGACAACCTAGTAATGAACCCAGAAGATGAACCAACCAAAAATGATGAAACAAATTCGAATAAAAAAATGGGCCCCGCTATAGCAGAGCTTACAAAAGTAGGCTACAAACCTCTGAAAGGAACTTTGGCAAAAAGCTCCCAAAGCTTCAACCTTGGCCCCGGAGGATCTCGAGTTATTGAATTCGAAGCTGCTGCTAGCCCGCTTCTTGCTGTCACCTCTGGAAGCGTCGGTTCAGAAGATATCGACCTAGCGGTTATCGACAAGAGCAACGAAAGCATCGCCACCGAAGATGAAACAGGTGATGCCCCATCACTAACATTCCGATGTAAACCGCTTGCTGCCCTTTCGTTAATTGTTTTTAACCCGACGGATAAATCAACCGTTGTAACAATAGCATTTTGGACAAAGTAAATTACTTTCTGACCATTTCGCGCAATTGAACACCTAGGGAATCGATGCGCTTTTTACATTCTTGCCTAGCAGAGGTAAAACCTTCAACAGTAGGCTTTGAAGTTTTCAAATAATCCATAATGATGGCTTCCGCTGCCATGTATTCTGCACAAGCCTTTGCAACAAGTGCGGAGGTTCCATAAGGAATGGTCGTCACGCCGTTTCTATCTGCATGAATGATATCGCCTGGGTAAACGGTCAAGCCACCGACATGGACTGGGTTAGAAATTTCCAAAATTTGACAGTAACCGTGGGCACAAGCAGTTCCCGAGGTGAAGACGGGAAAATCGATAGCTGCTACCTGATCTAGATCACGGCCTGTTCCACTCGTGATAAGGCCAGAAGACCCAAAGGTTTTATAAGTCGTACACATAACCTCGCCAAAAGTTGCAGAAGCAGAAGGGTCATCAAGGTCTTGAAAAACAACCACAGCAGGGCCAGGATATTTTTTAAAATCTTCCAATTGACCAGAAAGCCCCGCATAAACATTACCACCTCGGGGCGGTGCAGCAGACCTAAAAGTTGCGGTGCTGGCATAACCAACCATAGGTGGCAAAGATGGAAAACAAGCTTGGATTCGTTTATCCATATAACCAGAAGAACTGGGCCTAAGTTCAAACAATTCAATTACATTACAAATCGTTGGGGTGTCATATTTTCTTAAAAGAACAATTATTTCGGGGGTCAAAACTTCAAGCTTCATAACATTCTCCATGTATAATAGAAATCCTTACATAAAAGAATTATCATAGATGAAGCATAGAAACAAAATAATTTTGATTGTACATTTCAAAGTTTAAAAGGATAATTAGGTAAGTGATAAATTTCTTGTAAAATACCGTGGTGACTATGAATATTTTTTTGGGATCACTTTGGATTTTAATAGGTTTAGGGCTTTTGGTCTATGAGCCCTTAACTGGAAACGCTGCCCCCGGCATAAGGGTAGGTGAAAATTATATTAATGCAGGTTGGTTAGCATTAACACTAGGGGCTTGGAATGGGGCAAGGCTATGGTCGGCATCTTCTTACCGAAAACACGATGAAATGTTAAGAGAGGCAATGTTACAACGAGATCGTACGAGAAAGATGGAAGAAAAGCCTTTAATTGAAGAATTTCGGTTTAATGATGAAAAACCCCCTAACTCTTAAACTCAAACCTCGTAAGAAGATCTCGACCTCTATTGTAAAGGCTCGCCTTGTTTAGGAATTCACAAAACCCACCCGCAAGCATTCAATCTTCAATAGGCATAACATAATAAATCGAGTATATTTCCAATTAGGTTAATGCCCTTGCCTAAGATATAATCAGAATGAATTCAACAGGAAAAAGAATGAGAATAAGTAAATTGGAATGGATCAAGGTAGCCCTTATAGCTCTTGTCATCCTAATAAACGGGGGTTGTAAAAGAGAAGAAATTACTTCTTATGAGGTAAAACGCATAGAGCCTACCGAAAAAACTAGCGGTTCAAACGAACCGGTGAGGTTACTAGCTGCCATTTTTTCAAAGGGTGATTCAACTTGGTTTTTTAAATTAGTGGGCCCAGTCGCTAAGCTATCAAACAAGACCGAAGACTTTGAGAAATTTGTGAGAAGTGTTAAAATAAAAGCTGATGGTTCTACCCCGCCTATTGAATGGAATGCGCCAAGTAATTGGAAAGCCGGAATAACCAATGAACTACGCTATGCAACATTTTTAATTGACCCCGAAGAAAACCCGAAGCTTGAACTAGCGGTAACAAAATTGGGGAAAGATTCGGGTACGATTTTAGCAAACATAAATCGCTGGCGTGAACAAATTGGGCTCGGGGCAGTTACAGAAGCAGACCTAGCGTCGGTTATAAAGAAAGAGGATATAGATGGTGTCAATGTAGTGCTAGCAGATTACATTGGTGTAGGAGGGAAAAAAGGGCCAATGATGCCGCCATTTGCAAAATCAGGACCACAAATGCCAATTCCCATACCAAAAACGACTCCTCCTTCCAACCAATCGTCGCCAATGATTAAAGAGTTTAAGAAGCCAGATTCTTGGGAGCAAGTTCCTAATTCAGTAATGAGCGTTGCAACTTTTAAAGCAAACGATGCATCAGGAAAAGCAGACATCACTCTGACACCGTTGGCCGGCCCCGCTGGAGGATTAGAAAGTAACATCAATCGCTGGCGCCAACAGTTGGGCCTAGCGCCACAAACGCCAGAGCAAATAAAAAGCTCGCTGACAAAAATCCCCACGACATCAGGCGAAGCACTATGTATCGATATTGAAGGAGCTTCAGAACGAATAACAGGAGCAATAATAAGCACCGCTGAAAACACTTGGTTTGTAAAGATGAAGGGTGCCAATGCTTCTGTAAAAGCTCAGAAGCAGAGTTTCGAAAAATTTGTATCTTCCCTAAACTTTGCCAATGGAGGCAAATAATGAGCGACAACGATAACACCGACTTCCAAAACTTCCTCGCAAAACCCTCGCCCTATAACATCAAAAACCTGTTAAAGGGACTGGCTTCGCTTAGGCTAACCGTATTTCTGTTTGCTCTATCGCTAATCCTTGTTTTCGCAGGGACTTTAGCTCAGGTAGACAACCCAATCTGGACAGCGGTGAGCGATTACTTTCGGTCTTTTTATGTATTTGTACCCAATCAAGTATTCGCAAGATTCTGCCAAACCTTTCGCTGGGTATCGCCTTCTGCACAATGGTCTGGATCGTTTCCATTTCCAGGTGGTTGGACAATAGGCGGCTTAATGCTTGCAAATTTGTTTGCAGCCCACGCAGTTCGATTTAAATTATCCAAAAAAAGAATCGGAATTATTTCTATCCACCTAGGAATTATTCTTTTGATGTTAGGCGAGCTAGTAACTGGGATTTTTGGAATTGAAGGAAATATGACCATTGAGCAAGGTGGTGCAACGAATTATTTAGAACTCAAAGAAACCTCTGGGTTTATGGGCAAGGTAAATGGGCCAGAACTTTCATTCTCAGATTTATCAACACCAAAAAAAGAAAAAGTAGTGGTAATACCAAACCATATGCTAAAAACAGGTGCTAAAATCTCCGACCCCCAACTCCCCTTCGATATCGAAATTGTAAAGTATATGTCTAATTCATCGGTTGAAGAAATCGATGCCGATAAAGCGGATGCAAAACTTAACCTTGCAACAGCGGGTGATGGACTCAGAATTTTAGCAAATCAAAAAAATGAAGCTTCGGGCACCGACAAAGATCAGAAAGTTGACCTGCCCTCGGCCTACATTAACCTGACCGACAAAACATCAGGAAAAAGTGTTGGGACTTATCTTGCTTCCATCTGGCTTTCTCTTTCATCATTAAAACCAACACAATTGGTTGCCTCAGAAGATGGTAAAAAATTCGAACTCGGACTTCGCTTTAAACGCTCTTACAAACCCTTTTCAATGGAACTTATCGAATTCAAGCACGATCGCTATCTAGGAACCAACACCCCTAAAAACTTTTCAAGTAAAATTAAACTGATGGGTGATACGAACAACGATTATCGAGAGACTTTAATCTCGATGAATAACCCCCTTCGTTATGATGGCGAAACTTTTTATCAATCAGGCTTTCTGCCAAACGATAAAGGAACTATTCTACAAGTGGTGCGAAACCCCGGTTGGCTAATGCCCTACCTATCGTGCGTAATTGTTTCGTTAGGAATGCTGATTCACTTTGGAATACACTTAAATACCTTCCTAAATAAGAGGGCGAATACCAATGAATAAAACACTCCCCATATTACCAATAATCGCTGTGATTTTAGGGTTTTCATACTTATACACCCAAGCAGCACAGCCCTCAGACCCCGTTGATGGATTTCATCTACAAGAATTTGCAAGACTTCCTGTGGTTGATCGTGGGCGTATTAAACCAATGGATACTTTCGCCCGAGTGTCACTAATGGTAATGAACGATGGTTTTCAAACCTACAAAGATGAGCTAACTGAAATTGATCAAAAAGAATTAGCAAGGCTTAAAGGAAGTACGAACCGCTCCGCAGAAGAAAATCTAAGTTTAAAAACACTTGAAGCTAAAGGAAAAAGACTACCCGCAATTCGTTGGATGCTAGATGTAATGACAAGTCGATTTTCAGACAATCGAGTTGCAGAAAAACATAAAGTATTTCGCATTGAAAATGATCAGCTACTTGGGTTGTTATCCTTACAACCAAGGCCGGGGCTTCGCTATTCAATTGAAGAATTTGCTGGGCAGATGGGTGAACTTGAAAAAGCAGGTAAATCAGCAGATCAAAAAGAACCTGCAAAGCGAGATAGTTTAGATAAAAGCGTGCTGCAACTTGCTCACCACTTGCAATCCTTTATTGAAATCGCTTCTATGCAAACTCCTTTGGTTATTCCTTCGGGCAAAGGCGAAGATTGGAAACCATTTATGCAAGCAGCATTGGAATCAAGAAACAATAATCAAAACGACCCCGCAGTTGCAGCATTTGGGCAAATGATACTTTCCTATATGAAGAATGAGCCCGCAAATTTTAACAAGTCGCTTGTTGAATACCGAGAACTTGTAACAAAGTCATTGCCAACCGAAACCGAGATTTCACAATTTGAAGTGTTCTTTAATCACTTCGCACCTTTTTATCATTGCATCGTGCTATATCTTTTTGTGTTTTTGATATCGTGTTTCGCCTGGGTAACATCGCCTCAAATGTTAAACAAAACTGCATTTTGGCTCTGCCTATTAACTCTGATCGTGCATACTTGGGCGTTAGGATCACGGATGTACATACAAGGAAGGCCTCCAGTTACCAACCTCTATTCCTCTGCAATTTTTATTGGGTGGGGTTGCGTTTTAGGATGCTTAATGCTTGAAGGTATTTATAAAAATGGCATTGGAAATATCGTTGGATCAATCACAGGTTCCTTAACATTATTAATTGCGCAGCACCTTTCCGCTGAGGGCGATACGCTTGAAATGATGCAAGCAGTATTAGATACCAATTTTTGGCTCGCTACCCATGTAACTTGTGTCACCCTTGGTTACACCGCAACCTTTATGGCTGGGTTTCTAGGAATCGTTTATGTCTTTATGGGTTTATTCACAACAACCCTGACAGAAGCGCGCGATAAATCTTTGACTCAAATGATTTACGGGGTCGTCTGCTTTTCAATGTTATTCAGTTTTGTAGGAACCGTACTAGGCGGTATTTGGGCTGATCAATCTTGGGGTCGTTTCTGGGGCTGGGATCCTAAAGAAAATGGTGCGCTCCTTATTGTTATTTGGAACGCTCTTATCCTTCACGCCCGGTGGGGTGGGATGGCAAAAAATCGCGGCGTTGCTCTCCTTGCTATCGGCGGCAATATGATTACTGGGTGGTCTTGGTTTGGCACTAACCAACTTGGCGTTGGCCTTCACGCCTATGGCTTTAACGACCAACTTGCTTGGGGCCTTACCGCTTTCTGGATTAGTCAACTTGCTTTAATTGGCTTAGGGCTTATTCCACGCAACCTCTGGATGAGCAGTAGAATCGTCCAAAATACCACCAACCTTTCAGGAAAATTAAAACCAAAACAAGCTTGATCCTCATCATCTGTTTTATTTTAATCATCACAAGGATGGCACATAATTGTTCCATCCTATTTCAATGGCTACCAATGGGTTCACCTTGAAAACAAATCCTACCGAACCAGAAAAAACTGACTACCTTGGGCTTGCGTCTAGCCCTACTCAGCAGCACGCTTATCTACATGGGCCACGAATTGTTGCAATCGAAACTCTGGTTCCTCACGATATTATGGCGGGGCTTATGCTCTTACGCATTCATACCGATGCGGGAACAGTCGATGGCACCCCCGTGATCGGCCACGGCGAAACCTACTACATTCCTCACGCTGTCGCCTCGGTTTTACACGACTGGATGGCACGCCGTTTACTCGGGGCCAACGCTACCGCAATCGAAAGCCATTGGCGCTTTCTTTACGAGCGCGCTTCTGCCTTTGGCGTTCGAGGATCTGAACTACGAGCCATCTCTGCCATTGATCTTGCCTTATGGGATATCTTAGGGCAGTTAACCAAACAACCCATTTGGAAACTGTTAGGCGGGCCCGTCCGATCTTCCATTCCAGTTTACAACAGTTGTGGCGGCCCAAGTTACGGCAGACGGCCCAAGGATGCCCCCACAGAACAAGGTTGGCCCGGGCATGGCGACCTAGGAAAACCCGGACCCCTTGAAGACAATTACAACAGCGTCTTTCACGCTGCAGACCTTGCGGAAGAATTACTTGCCCAGGGTTATACTGCAATGAAACTTTGGTCGCTTGATCAGGTCTACCAAAAAACTGGTGGGCACCGTGTTTCTTGGCCCGATCTAGAACACGCCTTAAAACCCCTGCATGAAATTCGCAACCGTGTTGGCATGAAAATGGAACTCATGCTGGATGGCCATGGCTTCTTCTCACTTCCCGCTGCACTTCGTATTGCAGAAGCAATGCGAGAAATTAAACCTCTTTGGCTCGAAGATGTCATCCGACCCGACTGCATTGATACCATAGCAGATTTTCGTGATCGGGCAGGCGTTCCTATTGCTGTAAGTGAAATGCTCGTAAGCCGCGAGGAATACCGTCAGGTGCTTTTACAGCGTGCAGCAGATTATGTAATGATCGATCCAACCTGGGTAGGCGGGATCAGCGAAACCAGAAGATCAGCGGAACTAGCTCAGGCGTTTAATGTGCCCGCACTCATGCACGATTGCACCGGGCCCCTCACGCTATTTGCAGGGCTACAAATTTCCGCATCGTGCTCGAATGTTACTTATCAGGAAAGCGTAAGAGCCCATATTAAAACGCTTTATTCTCACCTAATTGATGATACCGTTACCGTAAAGAATGGCGAAATAGCATTACCCATGCGTTCGGGGTTAGGAGTCAGGTTACTGCCTGAACTTTTCACAAAAGATCATCCTGGATATCGAATAAGCAAACTTTAAAGTCACAGAAGAAAGGAACCCAACTTATAAAGATGGGTTCCTAGAAGTTGCATTGAATTATTTAACAAGGGGAGCGATAGCATCGAGGTTAACGATTTTTTCGCCTCCCTCGATGGTGCAAAGGGCCCGAAAGATATCGGGAGAAATTTTAGTAGAAATTTCTCGAACCTTGCCGTCTGCCATGATGGCGATTCCGTAAAGTTCCTTTTCTTTTTTCCGATTGATTCGTTCAAGGAAAAGAAAAGGTTCTAAAGCATCGGGACCTGTAGAAACACCCGCAATGGTGGCACCGCCCCCGGAAAGCCAAACCTGATTTTTGTTTTGACGGGTTAATAGTAACGCAATGGTATTTGCTGGCCCATCTTTTATATCTTCTAATTTTGTAAGGCGATCGTAAGCAAAGATACCGCGTTGCTTGTTGGTTTCAGGGTACTCTGCAGATTCAAAACCTACCCCCGAAACGCCAATAAAGGTAGTGGTGCCAAACTGATTAGGTTCCAAGCCGATAGATTGTCCTTCCACCAAGGGACTTGCGTAAAGGAGATCGGGGACAAAAATTCTAGCGACGAGAAGGTTTTTAGCATCACTCCAAGGTTTAGTTTTATCAACTTGGTTGGCAAAATTACTGTAATCGCCATCAGAAAAATAAGGTAATAATTCTGCGATCCAACCCACTCTTTTTTCCGGTGCCATTTTCAATCCAAACTTTTGGTTGTTGGTTGCTTCGATTGCAGTACCACGAGGAAATGCTTTCTTTTCATTTACATAACTTGTAAGAGCTTTTGCCATTGGCTCTGCATTTTTCCCCATCGCTAAAGTTTCAAAACTATTTTTCATCGAAACAGCAGAATCTGCCGCCATTTGCTCGAAGGGTAAAGTCATAGCGTCAGGCAATTTCAATAAAATTTCCATACCCATCGAAGTAATAGATAAGTTAGGCCGATACTTTACAAAACCAGAAATATTGCCATTTAATGAGGGTTTTCCAGCATCGGTTCCCACTGGAATTTGACCAAGGGGTGAGATACTTGGATTATTTGGTGTGCCATTTGGATTCGTGGTTGTGTCAGCGCTGAGATCTTCCGTTGAAGCGGAAATATCTAATTTGGCTAACTTTGAAATTAAAGGCACTCGATTAATAAATGGGAAGACAAGCTTAGCAAAATCAGCGCCGATTTTACGGTCTTGACTAAATACTTGCAAATTTAGCATCTGTATTTCTTTATCTAATCTTTCAAGGCATATAAACCCAAACTCTAACTTCGATAAATTTTTCACTTGGCTTACAACATCTGGGGGAATGGGCGCGCCCCCGGGCGTTTTTACCGTGCCTAAAAATACTGTCGCAAGTGGAATAACCGCAGCCAATTCTGAAAGATCAACACCAATATTTATGATCGATTTATGATTTGGCTTTATCTCGGAAGATGTTGCAACTTCACGCAATACCGCCTGAAAGGGTTGCGAAAACTTTAAAGGCAGCGTTTGAAATTGATTGCCCGCTACGCTAGGCGTGGCATTGGGTGGAACTCCCGGGGTAGGCGCATTTGGATCTGCTGGGGCATTTGGCAAAGTTCCCGGGGGAGCAATCGGCGCTGGCCCACCGGGCGCAATCGGATTATCAGGCGGTACCGAACCCGGCATTGGATTATTAGGATCCCCTGCAGGTTTTACCTCGGTTGGCGGAGGTGGGCTCGAAATTTTCCTTGGTTTTGCTTTATCTTTTTTAAGATAATCATTCATCTTTTCTTCTGAGGCTAGTACTATCGTTCTGCTATCTGCCAAAAGAAAAGATACTTTTTCTTTTCCTAAATCAAATCCAAGTAATAAATAACTTAGTGGATCTAGCTGGCCTTCTATTTTACTCCAAGATATTCCTTCAATAGGCGCTTCTTGTGTTAGGCCAATACTTTTTTCTAAATACGCTTTATCAAATGGCTTATCGGATCGAATGATTGCCATCTTCCAGCTTTTCTTTATTCCGGGCAGTTTGATTTCGGGAAGTAATCCCAAGCCAGCACTGCGAGCAAGCATAATCTGATCAATATCTTCTAAAGGTATGCCAAAAGTCTTTTTGAAGCCTAAATCTCGGAAGGCGCCGGGCTTAAATAAAGTAGGTGCAATTTTGCTATCGAAGAATTCTTTTATATTCATAATCGCAACAAACTTAGAATCATTTGGAAGGCGATTAGAAAGGTCGGGGTCGACATTATCACTTTTTGTTACAACGGGCGTTGGCATTTCTACTTTTGGAATGTCTTTATTTTCTTCTTTTTCTTCAACTTTAGTATCGGGCCCGGTTGGCCCCCTTGACTTAGATCTGTTACTGGCAACCTTGCCATCTTTAGGTGGGGAATCTTTTGGAAATAGAAAAAGTGCAGCAACAATTGCAACCAAGGCAACCAAGCCTACTCCGCCGCCAATCATAAGCATTTTCTTATTTTTATCGCTCATTTTTGCTGAGGACTTTGGTTTTTGTTTTGATTCAGCTTGTTTTATTTCTTGCTTAGCTTTAGCAGCAGCTTCCTTGCCAGTAATTTTTGGCTTGGCAGGTGTATCTTTTTTAGCCCCATCGCTTTTTCCAGGCGCTTCTACTACAAATCGAAACTTGCATTTTGTACACTCCAGCTTCTTACCGATCAAGGTTTCATCCTTTACGGTTTCCATAGAATCACAACTGGAACACTTTTGTTTAAAACTACCTGCCATAATTCAACTCCTGAACAAACTTACCAAGCCATTAACTTAATCTAAATCTATAATAATCTTACCCTATAATGGGTTCAAATACCCAACTCAATCCTGCAGAAAATGAAATTTCTTCAGGTGCAAATTTAAGTAATCCAAGTTATAATCTAAAAATTAAACCATTGTCTAAGAAGAACGCTAATGACAAGAGCCTTAAATAAGAAACAACTTTTCGTGCTAGCCACAACTATTTTAATAGGAATCGTGCTATTTTCGCTGGCATTTTTTTCGATAGGATCACGCGGTTGGTATGGTAAAGATGCCCTAACCCTGCAAACAAGTTTTCTCGATATTCGAGGTGTAGATATTGGGGTAAGGGTACGAATTCAAGGGATGGATGCGGGGGAAGTGGTAGGAATCAAGGCACCGGAAGGCCCGGGTACCCCGGTAATACTTTCCTTAAGGATTCGTGGAACATTCAGCAATTTACTGCGAAAAGATGCCCAAGCAGCAATAGTTTCAGAAGGTTTACTAGGCGGAAAGGTTTTAGAAATTTCTCCGGGGTCGCCCTCTTCTCCTACCCTTACTAACAACGAAATGATTGCTAGCAAAAACTCACCCGAGTTTGGCGAAATCTTAGGCCAACTCTCGGATACCCTTACCGGTATTAAAAATGGCGAAGGATCATTAGGAAAACTTACCAAAGATTCTAAACTTTACGACTCGATTGTTTTATTAGCGAATCAAACCCAACAAACTATGCAAACTTTCCAGCAAGATGCCGATGCCATTAAAAGAGTGCCCATTATAGGCGGGTATATCGAAGACCCAATGCAACTGATTGTACGATCGAATGCCGAAATGAAACGAAAGACGATAAATTGTTCTGCTTTATTTGAATCAGGAAATGCTATTTTGACAGCGGAAGGGAAAAAAGTTTTAGATAAAGTTCCCGCGTGGATTTCGACCTTTCCTAAAGAAAGCGATATTGTCATTGCGGCATTAAACTCTGCGGTTTCAAGCGAAAAAGACGCTTTAAAATTATTGCTTTCACGCCAGCAAGCAGAAACGGTCACCGATTATTTAAAGAACAACCATTCCATTCACAAGATAGGGTGGTTTTCTAGGCGCAAAATAACCCCATTGGGATTAGGCGATAAAAATTTCCCCGGGATTGAACCTTCCACAGAATCTGAAAGCTCTCGTATCGAATTACTAGTTTACATCAACCGAGGCTAGTCGATGCAAAGTTCAAACAACCAGGCTAATCTTTTACCTAGTAAAGAAGCCAAAATGCTTTATGCATTTTGTCGGGTACATCTTCCAAGAATCGATTTAGCATTCGAACTTCTTGCAGCGCATTTAATCCGGTGTAAAGATTTATTCAACTTGAAAAACAAAGGTAAAGGACTTCCCGAGAAAGAAATTCTAGACGGCCTTTATTACCTAGACTTTTACCTTGCAATTGCCTGCCTCGAAGGTTTAGACACCGCTTGGGAAACTTTATTCGCTTCCAAAACAGGACGACACGACCAATTACTTATCGATGCTCTTAGGTTTAGGGCCACCAGACTTTTCCCTTGCGATTCAACTAGGCAAGATGATGCAGTCTCAGAATTCTGGGGCTTCTTACTTACCGGGGAGAAAGAAACTTCTTCCTCGGTGCTCGAGAAATATGATGGCAGAAGGCCGCTAGTCCCTTGGTTGATTCGTGTTTTTCATAATTCGAACCTTTCGAAATTACGCCAAGTAAAAACGGGTAGACCCTTGGCAGAAGATGAAGCCGACGAAATGTATTGGCACGCCCCCGAGATATCAGATGAGCATTGGCATCAAGAATTTCGGTTCGCAGCTCAGGAATGGCTTGAAACCCTAACCGACAAAGAAAAACTTTTGCTTGGGCTTAGGGTAAGGTACCGCTTATCTCAGCGAGAATCAGCCACTTTTCTTGGCATTCACGAAAGTAATATTTCAAGGCTGACAGATAAAATTCGTGCTAATTGCCTTGCCATCATTGAAACAAGGCTTCTAAACGCAGGATGGAGTGGCGACGATTTGCAAACTTTTGTAAATACCGAAATGGAAACTTTAATGCTGGATGAACCCAGATTATCTGCGGAAAATCTCGCCCTTTTACTTGCAAAAAAAGGCCTTTTACCTCCCAACCTCAACAAATAATTAACTATTTTTAATCTTGTTATGACGATTCGCCCTTCTTTTCGTTTAATATACTCTAAGGACTAGCTAGGTTTTAGAGGCACCAAGAATGAGCCGCGGCATTCATCACGCCGATAAGGGGAATTCTTCGCCATTGGCTGACATTGTTGGTCAATCTCAGGCAATGCAAGAAGTCTACAATCTTATCAAAAAAGTCGCACCCACTTATGCCACCGTTTTGGTCATAGGCGAGACAGGCACAGGCAAAGAACTTATTGCTAAGGCTGTCCATTGCCTTTCCAAACGAAATGATGGGCCTTACATTAGGGTTAATTGTGGCGCACTTAACGAAAGCCTCCTTGAAAGTGAATTGTTTGGTCATATCAAAGGCGCTTTCACTGGCGCTGTCGAAAACAAAACGGGCAGGTTTGAAGCAGCGCACGGCGGGACTATCTTCCTCGATGAAATTTCTAGTATGAGCCCTAAGCTGCAGGTTAAACTTCTTCGCGTTCTTCAAGAAAACGAATTCGAACGCGTTGGCGAAAGTAAAACCATTCGCGTCGATTGCAGGGTTGTTGCTGCAACTAATCAGTTTCTCGAAGATGAAATTGATGCGGGCAGATTTAGAGAAGATCTTTATTACCGCTTAAATGTCGTCCCTGTTTACCTGCCTCCTTTAAGGGAACGCAAAGACGACATCTCTGCACTTGCAACATTCTTTTTAGTACGCCACGCCACCGCTAATAAACTCGAGGTCCCCGAACTTACTTCCGAAATGTTTGAAATCTTGTTAAAGCACGATTGGCCCGGAAATGTTAGAGAGCTAGAAAACTACATGGCTCGGGCGGTTGTACTTTCGAACGGCTCTACCCTTACTGCTTCTTGCATAGATCCACCCGGGAAAAAGGTTAAACGCTATAAACCTTTACTTGCCAAAAGTCCTGTTGAAAATGGCACAAACCTTGCCAAACTGATTCAGCAAGTGGTTCAGCTTGGGATTAATTCCCTGCCCGATGGCGTTTTATCCGACCAGATAGTTGGCGCAGTCGAGCGTGAATTAATCCATCAAGTTCTTGAACAATGCGACCATATTCAGGTTAAGGCTGCAACTAGGCTGGGTATTAACCGAAATACGCTGCATAAAAAGGTTCAAGAAAGTGGTAAAAACGAAACAAACCCACCCGCAGAGTAAATTTAAGAATTGCCCCAAAGCCCGCTTGCAGTCATTCCCACGAAGGTGGGAAACCAGTTGTTTAATTAGTTGCTTCGAATTAACACATTTCCCCATCGAACCTATTCTCGCTTTTCGTTCTCTGGGTCTGCTTATGCATCTTCTTCGTGACTTCGTGTGAGTTGTGCTTCTTCAGCATCTTTTTATTTCACACGAAGCCACGAAGGTTTGAAGAAAAAAAGCGCACCGTAACACCGCTATCAGAGCCAGAATCCTAATCCTGGGAACGCCAATCTCCCGATTGGCTTTTTTAACCAGGCCAATCGGGAGATTGGCGTTCCCAGGGGGAAATGCGAGATACATAAATAAGTTCTCGCTTTGCGTTCGCTTG
>Ga0105051_10003314_pt1 | contig 19668 bp, 26 predicted proteins | sample FRY02_FD_78383 | JGI IMG/M metagenome (GOLD analysis project Ga0105051, IMG submission 78383) | Freshwater microbial communities from Lake Fryxell liftoff mats and glacier meltwater in Antarctica - FRY-02 (megahit assembly) | ecosystem: Environmental > Aquatic > Freshwater > Ice > Glacier... | reverse complement strand
TAATTACTCTTTACACCAAAGATCGTAAAAGTTATACACTTGCATATATCAAACGCTTGCTATATAATAATGACAGGTCGAATAACAGGAAAATATAATTAAAGAAAACCTATGGAAATAAAAATACTTACAAAAAAGATTAAAGCAACAAACCGGCATTGGAAAAACTTCATTGATAAAGATTATCTAGGAAGTCACAATCTAGAGAAAGGAGAAGAAATGCTCATAACAATAGACAATTTTGTCGGAGAAGAAGAAATCAATACAAAAGACGGAAAGAAAGTGAAACAGGTTTTGTATTTCAAAGAGAACATTCCAAAAATGATATTAAATATCACAAACGGGAATATGCTAACAAGACTCTATGGATCACATCCCGATGGTTGGAATGGAAAGCAAATACAAGTGTATTCAACAGAAGTCAAAGCATTCGGAGAGACAACAGATGCACTTCGTATCCGAGACTTTGTACCAAAAATAGAAGTTGATATAATGGGAAGTATTGCACAACTGCAAACTGCGAAAACTCTAACTGAATTAAAAAACATTTGGACAAAGTTCCCAGTATCAGCCAGAAACAATACCGTACTTATTAAAAGCAAAGATGAAATAAAATCGACATTATCATGAAAATACTCAACGTAGAACAAGGCACAGACGAATGGCACGAAGCAAGACGATGTAAAGTAACTGGAACTAAACTGCAATCAGTCATGGGAACAGCATCATCACGAAGAAGCCTAATAGCTGAGCTAATCGCAGAAAAAGAAACGGAGCAGTCAAAGATAATGACTCCGACTGCTCAAATGGAACGAGGAAATGCAGAAGAAGAATTCGCTATCAAAAAGTTTGAAAGCATAACCGGAAAGAAAGTAGACCGGATAGGAATGTGTGTCCACGAAAATCTGAACTGGGTAGCACTATCTCCAGACGGATTGATTAAAGATAAGAACGGTAAATATACCGAAGCGGTAGAGGTAAAATGCCCAGATTCAAAGAAAGCAATCCTCTACAGGATAGAAAACATAATACCTGCCGAAGAAACTGGATTGATGGGAGCAAGAGGTGGATTACTAGCAGGAGCGCCATTTCTAGGTGTACCAAGCGAATATAAATGGCAAGTGGTACATTACTTCCTAGTGAACGAGTACCTGCAAAAACTATACTTCGTAGTATATGACGAACGATTCATTCAAGACGGAGCAAAGGTCTACATAGTCGAAGTAAACCGAGATAACGAACTGCTACAAGAAGCCATAACAGAGGCGAGAATGGAACTCGATACATTCAAACTGCAATGGGAGAAGTGGGCGGAAATTATATTACCAACTGAATTTTAAAACATGAGAAAAATCAAATGGTACGACTTAGTCAAATACAGAGGAGAAAACTTCCGAGTGACTCAATTTGATCTAGACGGAATGGTAAAACTTGTGAGTATCGATACTTACATGGAGGACTCGATACTCGGACACATCCAAAAAGTTCAATGGGTATCTAAAAGAGAATTAGAATTAACTACAAAATAAATGGACACAAAAGACATTGAGAAGTTTGATCCTACAAAAGCAGAACTGAATAAACTAGTGAAGAGTACACAAGGTTTGACAGTATCTGATCTAGAGGATAAAGAGCAACTGGAAGTAGTAAGAAAAGGTCGCATAGAATTAAAAAATATGCGAGTGAAAATCACAAAATATGGAAAGGGATTAAGAGAGGATGCAAATGCATTCCTCAAGGCAGTGCTATCTAAAGAAAAAGAATTGATTGAAATAATTGAACCAGAAGAAACTCGACTAAAAGCGATTGAAGAAGAGGCATCTATGCTTGCAATAAAAAAGGAAAGATTGGAAAAACTGCCAGTAAGAAAAGAAAGACTGGAATCAATCGGAGATAAAATACAAGCAACCGATAATGAACTGCTATCAATGGACTCTAATGAATTTGAAGCATACGTAAATACTAGAACTGCTAAAAAACTCGATACTGATAGAGAAGAGCTTGAAAGAATAGCGAGAGAACAAGAAGAAAAGTCTAAGGTAGAGAGTGATAAAAAAGAGGAGGAAATGAAAGCCAGAGAAGATGAGTTGAAAATAAAAGAGAAAGCTAATCTAGAAAAAGAAAGACAAATCGAAGCCGAGAAGAAACTCTTAGAAGAGAATAGATTAAAAGCTGAAGAAGAAAAGGATAAACTAGAAAAGCAACAAATATACAGAGATTGGAGAAATCAATTCAAATATACTCCAGAGAATAAAGAAGAATTCAAAGAAGAAAAAGTCGGAGATACAATTGTATTATGGAAAAAACTAGGAACATTTAACATTAATTCAAAATAATATGTACATCAACAAAGCAATGATTTACGGAAATCTAACAAGAAATCCAGAGCAGAAAGCATTACCAAATGGTATAGCTGTTACAAATATGTCAATCGCAACTAACCGGTCATGGAAAGATAAGGATGGAAACAAACAAGAATCAGTAGATTATCACGAGGTTGTGGTATTCGGAAAAATGGCCGAGAATGTGGCGCAATATCTGAAAAAGGGTAGTTCTGCATACATTGAGGGAAGATTACAAACAAGATCGTGGAAGACAGATGACGGAGAGAACCGATACAAGACTGAGGTCATCGCAGAAAGCGTTCAATTCGGGCCAAAACGAGGGGACAGTGGCGAGAACACGGGGAGTACGACAGATACTTCGACTAAGGCAGAAGTGAATGATAAAGAGATAAATCCAGAGGATATTCCTTTCTAGCACATCATAATGGATATTATATGACAACAGATGTATAATAATGACATTATAAGTTAAACTAAGTACAATATATGTCAAAACCTTTCAAAGTTAGGGATAGACGAAATAAAGGATGGTTCTATGTAGACAATGAATACATAAATGGATTAGGAAAGTATCTAGGACCTGTGGCAACTTCAATATACATATCATTATGTAGACATGCTGATACTTATCAAAAATGCTTCCCATCACAAAAACTCATTGCCGAAGAGATAGGTGTGAGTGTCAGAACAGTAATAAGGCACTTGGACAGTCTGAAAAAACACAATGTGATAGTTGTGGATAGAGAATATACTGGAAGAAAATGGGATAAAAACAAGTACACTTTATTGGATAAATCGGAGTGGATATATCCTGATAAAATACCATGTGACAATTTGTCACATGGTACAGACCACGTGACAGAAACGACAGAACCACATGACAGAAACGACACAAACCACGTGACACAGAGTCACACTAAGGATACTAATAGAAGAAGACTAATAAAGAAGACTAATAGTGGCGATAAAAAATCGCCACGTGCGAAAATCATCAGGTTTGAACTAATCGACAAATAACTATCTGATTTATTGTTTAAAAAGATTGAAGAAAACAATCCAACTACGAGAAAACCGAACATCGACAAGTGGGCCGACAATATAAGAAAAATAAGAAAGATAGATGGTCGAACAGTAGATCAGATAAAATTCATAATTAACTGGAGTCAAAGGAACAACTTCTGGCAAGCGGTAATACTCTCTACAAACAACCTAAGAGAAAACTTCGACAAAATGGTCGCACAAATCAGAAGAGAAGCCGGAAAAGAGCAGATTAAAAAAGATGATCTAATAATCGCCTAATATGCAAAAACTAAAAGTAAAAATAATCGCAGGTTTTAGAAAGGATCAAGAGCATACAATCGATGCAGAAGAAGCACACATCGCCTATCGTTTATTTATGAACCCGGACAAGAGGGCAATATTTTCAAACGGGATAGCGATCAAAGGTTCAGACATCAGGTCGATTGTGCCGGATTATCACGCAACAATGGGATGGAACGCAAGCCATTTTCTAAATGATGACGACTGGAACGAAATGAATAAGCTAGGAGTTAGAAAGAAATTATTAGAGGCACTTACCGAGAGTAAAGAGTTAGCGAAACTTCCACACGAAGAAGCAATTAAATTATTGGAGGAGAAGTTAAAACTTAATCAAGGATAAAAGTATGAGATAATCGGGGAGTGAAAAGAACAGGAATAAAAAGAAAGAGCAAGACTCTTATTGCGAAACTAAAAAATATTTTATGGGAACTTTGTAAAAGCATCGTCAGACGAAGAGATGGAACCATCTGTGTCATCTGTGGAAAGGAAAACCTAGATGGATCAGGATGGCACACCGGACACTTCATTCCAAGCTTAACGTGTGGTGCATTCCTGCGCTACGATCTACGAAACCTCCACTCATCATGCTATTACTGCAATGTGAATCTAGGAGGTAACGGCGCACTATTCCTAATCAGACTCGAAGAAGAATACGGCAGACCATTTGTGGACCAGATAATCCGAGATAAAAACATCTCAATCAAAGCCAACATATTGTTCTACCAAAAGAAAATCGAAGAGTATACAGAACTAGATAAATTAGATCAAGAAGAATTACAAGAATATACTATAAATCTATGAGTAAAAAATCAGAGCCGACAACAAAATCAGAACCAATGAGAGGGAGTTGCATACTGGTTGAGAATAAGAAAAGGTTCAGAATAAACCACCCGGACCTCCTAGCCCTATTTCTAGAATTACATTGTAATCCAGGAGACAACATGACAATATGGTTCGAATCGAAAAGGCCGAAGAGATCAAAAATGCAAAACAATTATATACACTTGTATTTCTCACTAATCGGTAGATCAAGTGGACACACAATGAAGGAAATCAAGAACTGGGCTAATCAAGAATTCTTATCGAAAGGAATAACCGAAGTATTCGGGATAGACGTACGAGAAGTTAAAAGTACAGCAGATTTGACCAGAGGAGAATTGTGCGAATATTTAATGCGCATCGAAGAAGAGACTGGGATACCAACTCCGAACAGTGAACCGTTCTTAAAACCACTAACTCACAAAGAATACGATGAACTAACATTGAACCAACAGCGAGCGTATGGTATAATGAAGTCTAAGATATTTATAGATGTAAAAGGGAAAGATAAAAGTAAATTATTAGAAAATGCATAAAACAATAAAAACAAAAAAGAAAAACAAATCAGCAGTTGCGATGGGAAAGCTTGGCGGTAGAGCCAACTTTGAAAAACACGGAAGAGAAAAGATGGTCGAAAATGGAAAGAAAGGAGCAGAGGCTCGGTGGGGTAATAAAGAGTAAGATGATTAGAGTACCCTAATAGCCAAAAACCGAACTCTTTCAGTGATGCTAAAAAGTATGTAATATAAAACGACATGACAACAAAAACCATACAAAAATAAAAGTGGTATAATTATAAATTATAAGATATTAAAGTAAAAAAATGACGGAGGAAACGAAAGTAGAATATATAAAAAAATACATAGATGGATTAATTAGACCAATTCTCGCATATCCAGACAGTCTAACTATAGATTCAAAGGTAGATGAGATGGGAGTTTTATATACAATAAAAGCAAAGAAAGAAGATTTTGGAAGAATGATAGGTAAAGAGGGAGAAACAATAGGAGCTGTCCGTAAATTATCAAGAGCGGTTGGAATGACAAAAGGAATTAGAGCATCAATAATGATCCCAGAGATCGAATAAGATATTAAAATTAATTAAGATAAAAAATATGAATTCAGATGATAATAAGAGAATTATTTTAGAGGGAGCAGAAGCGAGAGTGGCAATAAGGAATGCAATAGCAAAAGTAGGAAACATTGTATCTGCAACATTAGGACCAGCAGGTAGAAATGTGATATTAGATAGAGCAAGACGAGATAGATCACCACTTATTACAAACGATGGTGTATCAATTGCAGAAGAAATAAGAATGGATAATGAGTGTGAAGATTTAGTAGTACAGACAGTAATCGAAACAGCAAAACGAACAAACGATGAAGCAGGAGATGGAACAACGACATCAATCACAATAGCAAGACAGCTCATAGAGGATTGCTTGGAAAAAATAGGAGATGATGATCTAACCGGAATACCCGGAAGTGAAAACCCTATGCAGATTGCACGTCAGATAGAAAAAGAGAAAAACATTGTAATAGAAGAATTGAAAGCAATGGCAACACCTGTAGAAACACTGGAAAAACTAAAAGATGTAACATTCTCTTCACTAGAGGATAGAGAGGTCGGAGATATCGTAGCAGAAGCAGTATTTGAAGTAGGAAAAGAAGGATTCACTACACTTGAAACAGGATATGATGGTAAAGTGGAAAGAGAAACTGTGAAAGGTATGAAAGTCTATGCAAAATACGTAGCACCTTTCATGGTAACAAATAATAAAAAACAAGCAGTATACACAAAAGCACCAATACTCGTATCAAACTTAACATTCTCTTCACTAGCTACACTTCAACCATTAATTAATGATATGCAAAAACAAGCTCCTGGAGAGCATAATGCGTTTGTTATAATTGGTACTAAATTCGAAGCCCCTGCAATTCAAGCAGCGTGGAATATCTTTGAAAAGACAAGAGATAAAGTACCTTTCAGAATACTACTCGTAAAAGCTCCTTCACTAACAGATGAAGAAATGGAGGATGTTGCATCATTCCTAGACGCTCGGTTTATTAACTCGGACACTAAAATAGGAATGAAAGCAGAAAGTATCAAATACAAAGATATGGGACACGCAGACAAGATTATAGTGGGAGATGACGAAACTGTAATCATTGGAGGTAGAGGATTGGAAACTAGAGTAACGGAAGATGCGATGGGGACAAGAGTGGATGAGAGGATTGAAAAGATAAAAGCAGACTTGAAATTAGAAAAAGATGATATCTTTATAAAGAAGATGGAAAGAAGACTCGGGATATTATCAGGAGGTATTTCAGTGATAAAAGTAGGTGCTAAAACAGACACAGAGAGATCATACTTAAGACTAAAAGTGGAGGATGCAATTAATGCAGCGAAAGCAGCACTACAAGAGGGAGTAGTGAAAGGTGGAGGATTGACATTAAAGGAAATTGCAGATAATCACGAAGACTTTTTAATTGCAGGTGCATTGTATGCTCCATACCAACAGATAATTAAGAATGCAGGTGGGGAATTGGAAATAACTGACGATATTATAGATCCAGTTAAAGTAACACGTTCGGCATTAGAGAATGCAGTATCAATGGCAAAGATACTGATAACGACACAGACCATTATCGCAGAGAAGAAAGAAAGCATGGTTGAGCAATTAAAAGAAATTATAGGGTAATATAAAAACTATGGAAGAAAATAAAATCACAAGAAAGGTTACAAAAGAAGAAACAAATGTATTTAATTATTCTAATAAATCAGGAATCAATTTATCACTTAGAGTAAATGCAAACATAGAACAAATGGAAGAACTGATTGAAATACTTGATGTTGCAAAGATTGATATTCAAGAAGTAATTGAAAGATTGAAAAATTAAGAGAAAATAAAGATATGACAGTAACAAAAAAACAACTCAAAAATCTCAAGCCAATGAAGAAAGGAGAAAAGGGAAGAAGTAATGGAAGACCAAAAGGATCGGTATCAATTACAAAACAAATGAAAGAAGTGTTGCGTGAAGTTATTTTAATGAGAGATAAGAAAGGTAAGGAATTAAAAATGACACAAGCACAGATGTTGGCGAAAAGCATAGCCAGGCGTGCAATAAACGGGAATGACAACATGAGCAAATTGATATGGAATTACATGGATGGAATGCCAAAACAAGAACTCGGAATAGATGCAGATGTAAATATAAACCCATACACAAATGAACAACTCGCAGATATCGCAAAAAGAATCATTGGAAATGGTGGTAAGAGCGTCAAGAAAAAGTCTAGTAAACTTTCAGATAGCGACAAACGATAAATATCAAGCTAACTGGCATCATGAACTTATTGCCAAAGAACTCGAACATGTGGAAGCATTTGGAGATAGGGATTATAAGATATTATTACTATCTGTACCTCCAAGGCATGGAAAAAGCCAACAAGCCACAATAGACTTCCCTGCATGGTATCTAGGAAGAAATCCAGACAAGGAAGTTATAACAGCATCATATTCAGCAGAACTAGCCCTAGACTTCGGTACTAAAACACGTACAAAGATTGAAAGCGAGCAATATCAATATATATTCCCAGGCACACAACTAAAGGCAGATGAACGAGCCAAAGCCAAATGGAGAACTAATGACGAAGGAAGTTATACATCAGTTGGAGTAGGTGGATCGATAACAGGTCGTGGAGCGGATTTATTTATAATTGATGATCCAATCAAAAACCGAGAAGAAGCCGATTCGGAAGTTTATCGTAATAAGATATGGAACTGGTTCACATCAACAGCTTTCACACGTCTTGAACCCGGAGGGGTCGTAGTATTGATTTTAACTAGATGGCACGATGATGATTTAGCCGGAAGAATATTGAATAATCCAGAACTATCGAAAAGACTAAAAATAATGAACTTCCCTGCAATAGCTGAGATTGATGATGCATATAGACATGCAGGAAAGGCACTATGGCCACAAAAATACACTAAGGAAGCATTAGATGAGATAAAGACGACAATTGGACCATATGACTGGTCTTCGCTCTACCAACAGACACCTGTGCTATCAGAAAATCAAGAGTTTAAAAATGGATGGTTCAGGCAAATAGGACAAGTTGAGGTCGAGAGAATGAACACAAGGAAATTCTTGACGATAGATACTGCAATGAGCAAGAAAGCACAAGCAGACTTCACAGGATTTTGTGATAATTCAATCAATACTGAGAAATTCTGGCACTTAAAGGCTTGGCAGATGAAAATAGGACCGGAGGAATTAGTGGATGCAATATTTAATTTACATAGAGAGCGTAGATATGAGAAGATAGGAATAGAAAAGACTGCGTACTTGGATGGATTAAAACCATATTTAGATCAAGAACAAATAAAACGAGGGACATTCCTACCAATAGTAGAATTGCGTCATAACTCAACAGCTAAAGAGATTAGGATAAGAGGATTAATACCCAGATACTCAAGCGGTTCGGTATACCATATAGATGGATTTTGTAAGGACTTAGAGAACCAGATGATAAGGTTTCCATTTGGTGCTCACGATGATGTTTTAGATGCCGTTGCTTATCAAGAACAGATTGTCGCACAAGACGAAGAACTGAATAGTAGAGTGGGACAGTACAGACCAAAGTTTTCAATGTAGGAAACTATTGTGTATAATTAAAATATGATGGATAATAATCTAAATGATGAATTCAGAGAAATAGAATCACGAAATCCACGTGAGATTGATTTCAATAAAAATGATGTAATCGAATTACCAATCCCCGATAGACCTATAAAGACAAGATACCCCACAGAAAAGAAAGCAATACAATATAAACCTCAATTTTAAATATGTTAGCTCACTACCTAGAAAAATCTAACTCTAAAGACAGGAGTAATTATACACCTCCAAAGGCAGTTAGAGAGATGACTATGTCAAATCAAAAAGACGCACAACACACTTATGATTTACAACGAAAGTCATTCAAAGAATTTAATGATATGAATATACTTGATAGACAGGATGTAATGCAAAAGACTTTCAATACTTATGAAGAACCAGCACCAACAGATCAAGATGTGAGTTGGAAATGGAGAGGAGTAAAACCAACATCGAGAAATAAAGCAATATCAATGTCAGCACATTTGATTGCCTCGATGTTATATCCGAATGCAACAGCACAGAATGATAAGAATGAGGAAGATAAAGAATCAGCAGAAGTGATGAGAGAAATGATTAAATGGAATATAGATAACTCAGACTATGAAATGAGTATGCTTTATGGTGTAGTGGCATCTTGTGTAAATCCTTGTGCTTACATCGAAGTCGAGTATGTGGAAAATATGCAGACAGTTAGAGAAGAATTAGAAAATGGGGACATCAGCATAAAAGAAGTTATAGATCAAGTTGTATCAGGAATACAGATTGAAAATATACCGATGGAAGAAGTAAGAATATCTAACTTCTATCAATTCAGTCATCAAAAACAGCCGTTTATAATTAGAAGAAAATTGATTAGTTTCGAAGATTTCAAAAGCAAGTATTCAAGTCATAAAAACTTAAAGTTTGTGAAATCAGGCGTTCAAACAGTATTCAGTACAGAAGATAATACTTTTTATGATATTAAGGAAGTGAATAAGGATCACTTAGTTGAAGAACTGATAGTAAAATCAAGGGTAAATGATTTGGAGATACCGTATGTAAATGGTATTTATTTTGGCAAAGATAATGTACAGGCAAACAGAATCAAGCACAGAAAGTGTGTATCAGATAAATTTGGAGATAAAATGGAGATACCGATGTATAATGAATCAAAATGGGGATTTGAACCAATAGATGAAAAGAAGTTTTATTACTACAAATCACTGGTGGATAAACTGTGGCCAGAACAAAAACTACTAGATAGAATGTCTCGACTATTAGTTGATGGAACAGTTATGGAAGCATTACCTGCAATTATTACAACAGGTGCTCCGCAGATTGATTCATCGATTGTCTTTCCTGCGGCGGTTACAGCATTTCCAAAAGATGCAACAGCAACTCCATTAAATACTGGAAGAAATCTAAGCTCGGTATACAACAGTATGGCAGAAATTGAAAATACTATAAATCAAAGCTCACAGGATAATATACGAGGTGGATTATCACCAGATGCAGGTAGAACAGCATATGAGATAGCAAGAGTAGAACAGAACTCTATTATTAAAGAATTCGCAATATTTGGAAGAATGATTGGGAATGCAGTAGAACAGATAGGAGAACTTATGGTTGATTTGATTATAAAACATCAAACAATCGGAGAAGCAGAACAGATATCAGATGGAGCATTTGAAGCACTTAGAATTAAAGACAGAAGTTATAACATTCCAAATCAAACAATTGGTGGAAAGAAGTATACCAAAAAGATTACATTTACAGATAGAATAATGGGAAGTGAAATGAATGATGAAGAAAAACTTGACGATAGCTACAAAAAACTAGACGATTCTAAAAAGAATGGTGTATACTTATATGAGGTGAACCCATTGTTATTTGCAAATAGAACTTATTCAATCAACATCGAGCCAGACGAGATGATGCCTAAGCTAGAATCATTTAGAGAAGAAAAGGAAATCAGAGCAAGGCAATTGATGTTGACTAGCCCTTATGCAGATATAGAGGCGATTGATAGAGATTTTCTATTCGATCCACTAACAGAGGGGGAAAGTGATAAGTATATGAAAAAAGCAAGTAACTTGGGTATAGCTCCAGACGGACAGGGGCCGTCACCTGAACAAAGTTTAATTAATAATAAAGAACAATAAAATGGCATACTTAAACAAGGACAAATTAAATAGAGCAGAAGACGTAGTGTCAGGAAAGAGGTCTTTCGGAAGTGAATCTGTAGAATCAAGAGCATTGGCACTTGGAATTGAAGCAGGTTTGAAGAAAGAAGAACTCGCAGATTTTGTATACAGTAAATTAGGAGGTGCAAAGACTGAGGAATTTGAAGAAAAGAAATCAAAAGGAAAAGAGTTGAAAACTGGTATAATTAAAGAAGAAGTATCAGGAGAAGAAGTTGAAGAAATTGGGAAGTTGAAGAAATTGGTAAGAAGAAGACATTTAAAAAATAAATAAAATGTTAAAAATAAGACAGATATTAAGAAAAAAGTTCATTGATTATTTAGTAAAAGACTTGTTTGTGGTAATAGATGAGAGGGATTTATTCTATATCAAAGACGGAATCGCATACTTCGGAGGAAAAGAGATAAGTATCGAGGATCGTGAGAGATTGAGAATAGATGCAGAACGTTTCCATAAATCATACTTGTGGAATATAATATCAAGGAGATTAAAATGGGAGGGTACAGATAAAATCGCAAACAAAAGTCAAACGATTGAGGATATTATCGGAGGTAAAATAATTTTATATATTACCAAGGTCATCGATAATACACTTGATGAAATTAAAAGATAGTTCTTTATTAGCCGATTTCTTGAATTATTAGGTCGAACTAGCAATAGTATAATTCAAGAGATAGGCTCGTAAAGAGCTAGGGAATCTCTCCCAAAGAGAATTAACTGTGGCAACCCTAGCCCTGATAGGGATAAAATACTATGGATGAAGAAACAAAAGAGGTAATCGACACCCAAACAGAAGTCGAATCAGAAGAAGAATTTGATTATGGAAATGAGCTAAAGAGATTAGAGGAGAAAAAAGAGTCAATATACTCGCCCCTTGAAAAAGCAACATACAGTGGAAAAAAAATTATCGAAGAAATCGTAAAACTTGGTGGAAATCCAGAAGAAATACTCGGATCATTTGGTAAAAAGAATGATGACGATGATGGAGGTTTTAAGCTCGAAAGTATGGAAGATTTAACCAATGTAATCGAAAAGATTGTAGATGGTAAGGTCGGAAATGCTAAGTCTGAATTTGAACAAGCAGAAGTAGACACAAGAGTATCTAAACTAGCCAAGGATGAAGAGGAACAAAAGGTAATAAAACACGTATTTAATAATGTTATTCAAAAAACTGGAGATTTAAACGAAGACATTGAGAATGCATACATAATCGCAAACAAACACAGAACGAAACAAGTGTTTGAAACTCTATTCAAAAAGAAAGAGAACGAGAAAGATGTTAGTAACAATGGTGGAGGAAGTCAAAAGAGGAATGAATCAACATCAAGTGCAAAACCTAACTCTAAAGAAGCAGAATTTGCTAAATCTAGAGGACTTGTATGGAGTGACGATGATAAATCATTTGTATCACCGGCACGAAAAGTATATCTCGATAAGCGAAAGAATTAATCAGGTTCATTTTAACGCGTACTTAGTGTCACTCACAACTTAGATGAGTCATATGCGAGGCGTAATATAAAATGGGAAAAGCAAATTTCGCAGTGATAAGTGGTCATGGACCAACATTGACATACAATGTTGACGACAGGACAAGTTCATCACAAACAACAAACCTATTACCAGGAGAACCAGTTAAAAAGAGTGGTAACTTTGTTATTGCACTAGCAACAGGAGATCCAGAAGTAGCGACAGATGAATTTGTAGGAATTGTAAGAAAAACAAGTACAGAAACTTCAACAGTAGATGGAGAAGTTGAGGTACTTTGTACTATTCCAGGATTAACAGTGATTAGAGGTAAAGCAACCACAGTTGCTAACTTAGATACTGCAGCAGAACTCTTAGGACTTATAGGAGATTGGATTTCAATCGATCTTACGGGTTCAGGTACGAATGGATCAGGAGTAGTATTTACATTCGATGAAGATGAGTCGGATGATCCAAATGTTCATGGATTTAAAATTATTCGTGGTAACACGACTAAAGGAACACTTGACTGTATAGCTCACTCAATGGCTACACAAGCAGGGACAAATATATAGTATTGAGAATTAATTAAAATTAACTTTATAAATTATTATGGGACCAAATACAGGACTATCTCCAGAAACAGTAAAAGCGTCACTGGATGAGGTGTACTACCCAGAATACGACTACAGAGAGGGTCGAGGAATCATTACAGCAGAAAACAGCACATTCTTTAAACAAAAGAGTATAACAAAAGGAGCTGTTCAAACTGAAGAATTCTTGCCAGTAGGAGAATGGGAAACACACGCAGAAGAAGAAGAAATCAGAGTAGCAACTGTGCGAACTGATAATAAGAAAGTACACACAGTACTTAATTATAAGAAAGCCCTTAAAGTACCAGTAGAATACTACGAAGATGATATGCACGAAGTTGTGGATAATGCAGTCAGATCAATGGCTCGACGTGCAAGAACTACAAAAGATAAAGTAGCAGTTGGAAAGTATTCAAATGGATTCTCAATAGAAACTACATCAGATAGTGTTGCGGTTTTCAGTAACTCACATACATTGCTATCAGGGGACACAATGGATAACCTAGAAACAGGTGCATTCAATGCGACAAACCTTGAAACACAAGTACGTTCACTACGAAGACAAAAAGCACAAGATGGAGATTTGGGAGGACATGATGCAAATGGACTACTAGTAGCACTTAATCTTTACGAAGATGCACTCGAAGTCACACGTTCAGAGCTAAAGCCTGGAACGTCAAACAATGATACAAACATCTTTATGCTTTCATCAGCGTATCCGTCATTGGAAATGGTTGGAACATCAGCGTTCTTGCACTCAGATTACAGTGCAGCAACAGATGTAGACACAGCATATTATGTAGTATCACGAAACCATTCATTAAACCGATGGGTTCGAGTATCAATGGATACGAATATTATTGACTACAAATTTGATGACAAAGACAGATACACATACAAGGGAAGATATCGAGAAATTACTTCTTGGGTATCAGCAGAGGGTGTATCAGCTTCAAATGGAACTGTTTAATTATCAACTAATCATCAACCAAAATGGAAAAAGGAACAATTAAAATATGGGTGGCAATCGCAATTGCAATCGTCATCGCATTGATTGGTATGGTTGGTGGTAATCAATCAGAACCAAGAGTCGCAGGTATGTCAAATCTAGATGGATTGACACTCGTACCGGTAGACTCGACAGACGGATTAAAGGTAGGTTCAAATGGAAGTACAAACAAAGAAATCAATTCGACAACTTGTACGTTGGTAACAACAGAGCTTCCACTAGAAGCTACTTCAACTGATGCTTTCACTTGTGCAATCACAGGTGTAAACACAGGAGATCAAGTATTTGTATCGTTACCATCTAACAGCGGTTCTGCTCTAGGAGGATTTGTCGTAGATTCAGCAACAGCAGGAACTGGTACTATTACAGTTGGAATTACCAATTTGACAGGAGCGGCGACATCGTCATTCCCATTGGCAACAACTTCGGTACAGGTTCTTTATTTCGACACATTGTAGTGGTTATTCCACCTTGCACCTTTAGGGGTGCAAGTATGGGGTAATCACATTAGAAATTAACTTTAATAAAATGAGAAATTATAAAACATTATGGGTAGTAGCATTTATCATAGGAATAGGGTTAGTTGCAGGAATTCTAACATCAACAGGAGATAGAGTATCAGGACAAACAACTGGCCCAGCTTCTCAATCTTGTATAATAACATCAACAGTAGTGAGTATTGGAGATAATATTTCGACTGAATTGGTAGCGAGTAGCTCAAGGCGAGCATGGGCAAGATTTGAAGTGCCACAGAATGCAACGAATACAATGGCACTCGGATTCAATGATAATGCAGCAGTAGCAGGTCAAGGAATATTGTTAAATAAAGCAAATGCAAATGGAGCATCAACAACACCGTCATTTGAGCTTGGATTAAACACAAGTCTTCCATACACAGGAGTAGTAGAAGCAATATCAAACATAGGTTCAACAACTGCATTAGTAACACAGTGTATATACTAAAATATTATGTTAGTTTCAGACTTCAAATTTAATCTAAAAAGATTACTTCATGGTGCATCAGAATCATCAATAGGAGATATTGAGATGTTAATGGAACGTGGAGCAAATACAATGCTTTCAAAAATAGATCCCATTAGTACGATGAGAGTAAATGCATTGAATAGCACTATTCACGATGATGTGTACAACTACGCTTTACCATCAGACACGAAACAACCTATAGATTTATACCCACAAGATACTAGAAATAGTGGGGATAAAGCAGGAAGAAGATTTGCACAGTCATTTGATTTACAAAAAGCAATAGCAGAGAAAGAAATATCAATTGAATCAAGCGAGGGAACTAGATATATGAGGGTCAACTGGAGGTCAAGACAAGGAAAGATATTACATTCAATGAATGATGTTGATGATAATGGAACTTGGATAGCGGTGGCAGATGCCACAGGAATACAAGAAAATACAATATACAAAGTATCAGGAAATGCATCGATTGAATTTGATTTAGTTACGAATGGAGATGGTATACAAAACACAACAATGTCGGCAGTAGATATGAAGCTAGAGGATGAGGTAGCTGACATCTTCATACCAATATATCTACCAGCAGTACCAACTAGCATTACAGCAATATGGGGGAATGATGTCACAACAAATTATTGGACATCATTGGCACAGACTACTCAAGCAGACGGGACATCATTTAGAATAGGATGGAATACAATCAAAATACCATGGTCAACAGCCACTGAAACAGGAACAGTAGATCCAACACTCATAGATTCATTTAAAATCACAATAGCAGGAGATGCAATGAATAATATTAGAGTAGATAATATTATATTTTCAATTGGAAGACCATTTGATTTTAAATACTACTCAAAATATTTAATAAAAAACTCGGCAGGAACATGGATATCAAGGTCTGCGTTAGATTCGGACACAATAGTATTAGACAATGATGAAATACAGATTTATTTATTGGAATGTTTGAACGCAGCATCACAGCAATTACAAGAGGGTGGGATGGCAAATGATTATACGTGGGCCAAGAATGAACTAGCAGAATTATATGACAAATATAAAGAGAGATTTCCGAGCCAAGTAAAAAAACACAGAAGCACATATTATAAACTTTGGTAAAAATAAAAAAATGTCAGCAGGCTTCGATATAAAAATAATAGATAAATTCACAGGGTACAACAGTGCTAGTGATAAATCGAAGCTACCACTTGGAACACTAATAAGAGGTTCAAAAAATGTCTATAAAACAATTAGAGGAACTATTGCGACAAGAGATGGATTAAAACGGAGAGGGACAGCCGATAGTACAAATGCAGGAGTAAAGTCATCAACTGAATGGGAAACAAACGTAGGAACGATACGACCACTAAAGGTGTGTGATAATAAACTTCAAGTTGAATCTGATATATTATTATCAGGGACATATGTTTGGTACGATTTGTTATTAACCAGCACACTAATATCACCGGCGACAGTATACACAAGATTCGTATTCGATACTTGGTGGGATGATACTGAAAAAACAGATAGATTATTGATGGCTAGGGGAGATGACAAAATAATATCTTGGTCAGGTGGGATAGCTATCGTAGAATCATCAACAGCAACAACAATAACACTTCAAGGAGATACAACTTGGGCAACACTTGGATTTGCAACAAACTTATCGGCAGAAAAGAAAATAGTGATTGAGGGTGTGGAATTTACATACACAGGGGGAGAGGATACAGATACTCTAACAGGAGTAACAGGGGACTCATCATCAATCACAGTTGGGGTAGTGGCCATTCAATCGCTTATAGCAGAAAGTAGCGTACCTGCAACAGATTATAAGGCAGACTATATCAAAGTTATAAATAATCAAGTATGGGCAGGTTCTTATTCATCGAGAGTAGTGTACATAGCCTCAGATTTGGATTATAGGGATTTTGTAAATTCAGGATCGTATGTATATGGAGATCCAGACAAAGTTACAATGGACAGTAACGGAAAAGGAATAGCAATAAGTAACGATGGCAGAGTAATATTATTTAGTGGAGATTCAGATATGTTGATTGTAACTCCAAACACTAACGTTACATTCTCATATACAGGAGGGGATGGAGAAACTAGATTCATGTACCAAAAGATAGAAAAGAAAAAACTATCAGGATTAACTTCTGCAATTGGACACGAATTCATTGGAAACCTTGGAGAATATCTAGTGTGGATGGACCAAAAAAACAGATTAAGGGCATTAGGGACATTCTCAAATGTAGATGCAATAAAACCGATATCATTATCAATATCAGTACAAAATGAACTAACAGAAGATGATTTTACTGGAGGACACTTGAGAGTGATACAAGACAATGATGGAGAAACTGTATACATATCAGCACCAGTAGTAGGTCGAGATTGGATGTACCAAATAAGGGACAGTTTAGACGAAAATGGGCAGGTTGTGACGGAAAGGCTATGGCAACCACCACAAATACGAGGAATAGCCCGTTTTGCCGTGATTAGTGGGATTATATACGGACATTCAAACGTAAATCCGCAACTTTATCAGGTATGGGATACAAGTCAGTGGAATGACGATGATACGTCAGACAACACAATACCTTTTACTGCGGTGGCTAAATTCTCATACGATAATGTAGGAAAAGCACAATTATTAAAAAACTTTGATAGAATATATACAGAGGGTTTTAAAACTAGTGTAAAGTTGATATTAAATCTATACTTTGATTATCAAGGTTCATCTGGAGCAAGAGAGTTAATTGTGGATAGCTCCGATTCATTAGCTCAAACTTTCACAGGAATAATTCCACCATCAATGGGAGATTCATCAATTGGGGATAATCCATTGGGAGATGGAATATTCCCAGAGGGCGGAGATCGTGATTTATTGGCAAAGTTTAGAGCAATAAATGATGTGGATGAGGTTGATTGCTTTGAATACTGTCTAGAATATTATTCAGTAGATGAAGATGCACGATGGGAATTATTAAGGATAGGTACAAATGCTACCGAATCGAAAGCTAAACCAACTTTTATAAGAAAATAATTAAAATAATATGGAATTACTAGCAAAAAAGTTTATAGGAATATTACTAGCACCACTTTTCATAGCGGCACAATGGGTAGGATATTTACCTAATCAAGATTTAGATATAACACCAGTAATAAAAGATCAAGTGCAACAAGCTGTAGAAGAACAAAATCTTGGAGCATTCAGTGTAACAGGAGGTGGAACATATAGAATACGTTCATCAATAGGGACAACAAATACGACAATCAATCTAGTATCTTTCAAAGAACCGGTATCAAATACTCCATACACAATGGCGTATATAAATTCATCGGTTGTATATGGTACTCTATCTCCACAAACAACTCGTTCAGAATTTATATCGTTCACAGGGATAACACAAAATGCAGATGGAACAGCACAATTGACAGGAGTGTCAAGAGGACTATCAAGGACACCACAAGGAAATGGATGTACAGAATCAGCTACATTTGCACAAAAACATGGAGGTCAATCAGTTTTCATATTATCTGATTCACCTTGTTTATTTGCAGAATATGCAGTGAAAAATAATGACGAAACAATCACAGGATCATGGACAGTACCGACTCCAACTGCAAGTGGAAATCCAACAAACAAATCATATGTTGATGCATTGGTTAATGGTGGAACTGTATCGACTGACTCAGTTATTGTCGCAGCAACAGCAGGAACAACTATAACAAGCGGACAACTTGTTTATTTTAATAGATACGAAGCTGAATGGGGATTGGCAGATGCAGACACATCATCAACAACGAATGGTGTGATGCTCGGAGTTGCTCAAGGTGCAGGTTCGGATGGTTCAGGGATAAATGGTGGAGTATTGTTAAAAGGATTAGATACGACTAATACAGGGGGGACTAATGGACAAGTAATATATATTTCAGGGACAGCCGGTGCAACTTCAACATCGGCAGGAACAGTTGAAAGGGCGGTAGGTATAATAAAATCAAATACTTCATTTTATTTTGATCCAGTATTTTCAGTACCAAACTTGAAAATATCAAATGGCAAGATTGAAGATAACCTGATATCAACAACTACATTAGGATTAGACTCATTCGGTGGAAACGGAGCAGATGGTGCATTATCATGTTCATCAGGGACAACTTATGTAGATTTAGAAAGTGCAACAACTACAGTAAAGGAATATTCGAGCATTTCAATCACAGGAACGTGTGCAATTGGGTTTATTAACGCTGCGACAAATGGAACAGCTACAACAGG
>Ga0105051_10003302_pt1 | contig 19718 bp, 12 predicted proteins | sample FRY02_FD_78383 | JGI IMG/M metagenome (GOLD analysis project Ga0105051, IMG submission 78383) | Freshwater microbial communities from Lake Fryxell liftoff mats and glacier meltwater in Antarctica - FRY-02 (megahit assembly) | ecosystem: Environmental > Aquatic > Freshwater > Ice > Glacier... | reverse complement strand
GTTGCTTTAACTTGATTTTCAATTTTTTCTCCATACAAAACTTTTGTTTGTTGGGACAAGAAATCCATCGCTTGAACAACACCTTTGCTGTCTGCACCTTTTGTTGGCAAACCTCTTCTTTCAGTTGCACCACCGCATAATACGATGGAATCAAAAGCTTTCAAATCTTCAACGCTGTAATTAATACCAACGTTTACATTGGTTTTAAAAATAATTCCTTCAGCTTGCAAGACGTCCACACGTCTATCAATAATTCCTTTTTCTAATTTGAAATTTGGAATTCCATAACGCAATAATCCGCCAATGGCATTGTCTCTTTCAAAAACGGTTACGGTATGACCTGCACGATTTAATTGTTGTGCAGCCGCCAATCCAGCAGGACCAGAACCAACAACAGCAATTGTTTTTCCAGTTCTTGTTTCCGGGATTTGGGGTGTGATCCATCCTTCGGCGAAACCTCTTTCGATAATACTTTTTTCAATATTTTCGATAGCTACCGGATCGTTTATAATTCCCAAAACACATGATTTCTCACATGGAGCAGGGCATAAACGACCTGTAAATTCAGGAAAATTATTTGTTGATTGCAAAATATCCAAGGCACTTTGCCATTCTTCTTGGTGCACCATATCGTTAAAATCAGGAATCAAATTCCCCAACGGACATGCGCTGTGACAAAAAGGAATTCCGCAATCCATGCATCTTGAACCTTGTTCCTTAATCTTATCTTTTGATAAGGATATTGTAAATTCATTATAGTTTACAACTCTTTCTTGAACAACTAAATTACTTTCGTCAGCTCTATTATATTCTTTAAATCCACCTATCTTGCCCATAACTATTGTGCTATTAGTTCTTCTAATTCTTTCTCTTTCGCTAATCTCAATAATGCTTTTTTGTAATCGATAGGCATCACTTTGATAAAATGTTTTTGTTGATATTCCCAGTCTTCAAGGATTCTTTTTGCCAATGGACTGTTAGTATACATAGAATGATTTCGAATCAAACGTCTTAGTTTTGTTAAATCGTCTTCTTCCAATGTTTCCAATGCCACCATTTCCATATTGCACAAACCATTTTCAAATTGTTTTTGCTCGTCGAAAACATAAGCAACTCCGCCACTCATTCCAGCTGCAAAATTTCTTCCTGTTTTTCCTAAAACAACCACGGTTCCACCTGTCATGTATTCGCATCCGTGATCTCCAATTCCTTCTACAACTGCTGTTGCTCCAGAATTTCTAACACAAAAACGTTCTCCGGCAATACCATTTATGTAAGCTTCACCAGTTATTGCTCCATAAAGTGCCACGTTGCCAATGATGATGTTGTCTTCCGGTTTGAAAGTAGCAGTAGGCGGAACTTTGATAATCAATTTTCCACCAGAAAGGCCTTTTCCTAAATAATCATTACAGTTTCCGTGAATTTTGAATGACAATCCATTAGTAGCAAAAGCACCAAAACTTTGTCCTGCAGAACCCTCAAAGTCAACTAATATTGTGTCATCAGGCAAGCCTTGGGCACCATAAATTTTTGAAATTTCGTTGCTTAAAATCGCACCAACGGAACGGTCTGTATTTTTGATTTTAAAAGTAACTCTCGTTCTTTCTTTTCTGTAGATGGAAGGAATTGCCGCTTTTATAATGTCAAAATCAAGGACACGTTCTAATTCGTGATCTTGGGTTGTGGTATTGCAATTTGGAACTTCTTTCGCTTTTTCAGGTTTGTACAGAATTGTCGATAAATCTAATCCACTTGTTTTATAATGTTTGATGGCTTTGTTGACATTCAATTTTTGTGATTGTCCCACCATTTCTTTAAGTGTTCTAAATCCAAGTTGCGCCATAATTTGTCTCAATTCTTCAGCAATAAAATACATAAAGTTGATGACGTGCTCAGGCGTTCCTTTGAAATTTTTTCTCAATTCAGGATCTTGTGTAGCGATACCCACTGGACAAGTGTTCAAGTGGCAAGCTCTCATCATAATACAACCTGACGCTACTAAAGGAGCTGTTGCAAAACCAAATTCTTCTGCTCCAAGTAAAGCGGCGATGGCAACATCACGACCGGTTTTCAACTGACCATCACATTCTAAAACGACACGGCTTCTTAAATCATTCAAGATTAAGGTTTGTTGGGCTTCAGCCAATCCAAGTTCCCAAGGAATTCCTGTATGTTGTAGGGATGTAAGTGGCGCAGCACCTGTTCCTCCGTCGTATCCAGAAATTAGAATCACGTCGGCTTTTGCTTTGGCAACACCGGCAGCAATTGTTCCAACACCAACTTCGGAAACCAATTTAACATTGATTCGCGCTTCACGATTGGCATTTTTTAAATCAAAAATCAACTGTGATAAATCTTCGATTGAATAAATATCGTGGTGTGGAGGTGGAGATATAAGTCCAACATAAGGCGTTGAATTTCTAACTTCTGCAATCCAAGGCACTACTTTTTCACCGGGTAATTGTCCGCCTTCTCCAGGTTTTGCACCTTGAGCCATTTTTATTTGAATCTCTTTGGCATTGGTTAAATAATTGATGGAAACACCAAATCTTCCCGAAGCAACTTGTTTGATGGCGCTATTTCTAGAATCACCGTTAAGGTCTCTTTGAAAACGTTTTGGGTCTTCTCCGCCTTCTCCAGAATTACTTTTTCCACCGATTCTGTTCATAGCTATGGCCAAATTTTCGTGGGCTTCCAAGCTGATAGAACCATAAGACATAGCGCCAGTTTTGAATCTTTTCACAATTTCCGTCCAAGGTTCCACTTCGTCAATAGCAATTGGATCGAGATTGTTAAATTCAAACAAGCCCCTAATTGTCATCAGGTTTTCACTTTGGTTGTTGACCATATCGGAATATTCCTTGTAACTTTCTGGGCTGTTTAAACGAACGGCTTGTTGCAATTTTGCAATTGTTGTTGGGTTAAACATGTGTTTCTCTCCAGATCTTCTCCATCTGTAAATACCTCCAATTTCCAATGGTAATAAATTGGCAATTTTTGATTTTGGAAATGCCTTTTGGTATCTTTTTTTGACTTCTTTTTCGATTTCCATTAATCCAATTCCTTCGATTCTGGATGGTGTGTATGGAAAATATTTAGAGGTAAATGCTTTATTTAATCCTAAGATTTCAAAAATTTGTGCTGCTCTATACGAATGTAAGGTAGAGATACCAATTTTGTTCATGATTTTCAGGATTCCTTTTGCAATGGCCTTGTTGTAATTTTTTATGGCATAATCGGCATCTACATTTGCGATTAATCCTTGGCTCACTTGTTGACGAATGATTTCATTGACCATATAAGGATTGATGGCACTGGCTCCATAACCAAATAATAAAGCAAAATGATGTGGTTCACGAGGTTCCGCAGATTCAATGATGATTCCAAATTTAGAACGAACTTTTAGAATATTCAAAGAATGATGAATGTACGAGCAAGCAAGCAACATTGGGATTGGCGCCATTTTTTTGCTAACACCTCTGTCCGAAATGATAACGATATTGCAACCTTCATTTACTGCTTTGAAAGTGGCATTCACACATTTTTCCAAGGCGCGTTCTAAACCATTAACTCCTTTTTCTATTTCGTATAAAGTAGAAATGGTCACTGATTTGAAATCAGGATGGTCAATGTTTCTTATTTTATCCAAATCTTCCTTAGAAATAACTGGATTTTGGATTTTTAATTTCTTGCAATGTTTTGGAACAACATCAAAAATATTGTAATCGCCACCAATTGCCAAGCTGATATCAGTAATTATTTCTTCACGAATACCATCCAAAGGTGGATTGGTAACCTGGGCAAATAACTGTTTGAAATAGTTGTATAATAATTGTGGTTGGTCTGATAAAACGGCTAGCGGAGTATCGTTACCCATAGAACTAATGGCTTCGTTACCAGATGATCCCATTGGGTTTATGATGGTTTTTAAATCCTCAATAGTGTAACCAAACAAGCGTTGACGAGTTTCAAAATCAATGATTTCGGAAGGGATTTCATTGTCGGTATAAGGAATTTGGGCTAGGTGAAGTAAATTAGCATCCAACCATTTTTTGTAAGGATGCTTGGTAACAATAAGATTTTTTATCTCGTCATCTTCAATGATACGGCCTTCGTTCATATCTACAAGAAACATTTTTCCTGGTTCTAGTCGGCCATGCTGGACAACATCTTCCGGTTTGATGTCAAGAACTCCAATTTCTGAGGACATAATTACAAATCCACCTTTGGTAAGAGTATAACGAGAAGGTCTCAATCCATTTCTATCTAATAAAGCACCAATCACGTTTCCGTCTGTAAAAGGAATCGAAGCTGGCCCGTCCCAAGGCTCCATAATACAAGCATTGTATTCGTAAAATGCTTTTTTGTCTTCTGACATTGTTTGGTGTTTTTCCCAAGCTTCGGGAACGACCATCATCATAGCTTCTGGCAGGGAACGTCCTGTCATCAAAAGCAATTCGACCACCATATCCATAGAAGCAGAATCGGATTTTCCTTCTAATATAATTGGAAATAATTTTTTGATATCCGCACCAAAAACGTCACTTTTCATCAATTCTTCACGAGCACGCATCCGGCTTATGTTGCCACGAAGCGTATTGATTTCGCCATTATGACACATATATCTAAACGGTTGCGCCAATTCCCAAGAAGGGAAAGTATTGGTAGAAAAACGTTGGTGAACCAAGGCTAATCTTGTAACCAAATCATCGTCTAATAAATCAATGTAATATGGACTGATGTCTTCGGGTCTCAACAGCCCTTTATATATTATGGTCGTGGTTGAAAAACTCGAGAAATAAAATTGGTGACTTTCTGAAATTCTTGAATTGATGACGGTATGTTCGGCAATTTTTCTTGCGGCAAACATTTTGGCATTGAATTGCTGTTCCGTTAAATCCAAACCGTTTTTACTAACAAAAACCTGTTTTACGGTAGGTTCTTTCTCAGCAGCTATTTGTCCTAAATTAGAGGAATCAACAGGAACGTCTCTCCATCCTAAAATCTGTAGGTTTTGATTTCGAATTAAATCTTCAAAAGTTGTTTTGCAAAAAGCAATCTGGTTTTTACTTTTTGGCATAAAAACCATACCCACAGCATATTCTCTAGGTTCTGGAATTTCAAAATCACATACTTTCTTAAAAAAATCATGCGGGATGTCAAACAATATCCCTGCTCCATCACCAGTTCTTCCATCAGCACTTACAGCACCTCGATGGTCTAAATTTATTAGGATATCTAAAGCTTTATGAATAATGTCATTCGACTTGATTCCGTTCAAATTGCAGATGAATCCTGCTCCACAGTTGTCGTGTTCAAATTCCGGCAAATAAAGGCCTTGTTCTTTAACTTTCATGCTTGATCATTTTTATGCAAAAATAAAGATTTCATTGAATATAATGGATTGAAAATGTTTCAACACTTATATTTTTGTTGGAATAACAGAAAAACGTTTGAATATTGACAATTATACATTCTTATACATTCCTATTGACAAATTGATAATCCATTTTGCTTTTAAAACTACGATTCGGAATTAAATCACCAAAATTCTTACTTTTTATTTTGTTTATTCAATCGTTGTAGTAGTTCACAGTTTGCAATTTCAAAATTAAAACGGCACTGCTAAAGTTAAATTTACATTAAATTTTGAAATAGAAAAAACGGAAAATAGTTTGTTATTTCGATTTCAATTTTTATTATCAAAAAGATTTTAGTTTTAAGTTGAATTATACTATTTTTGTGCCACACATTTCTGAAAAAACTCAGAATATTGCCAAAAACTTTACTATGGATATACACGAATACCAAGGAAAACAAATATTAGCCAGTTATGGCGTTAAAGTGCAACGCGGTTATGTTGCTAATAATCCACAAGAGGCTGTTGCCGTTGCAAAACAATTGACTGCCGAAACCGGAACAGGATGGCATGTTGTAAAAGCTCAAGTTCACGCCGGTGGACGTGGGAAAGGTGGCGGAGTAAAGTTAGCTAAAAACCTTCAACAATTAGAAGAAATTGCGGAACAAATTATCGGAATGCAATTAATTACGCCACAAACTTCGGCTGAGGGTAAAAGAGTTAATAAAATTTTGATTGCTGAGGATGTTTATTATCCAGGTGAAAGCGAAACTTCAGAGTTTTATATGTCCGTTTTATTGAATAGAAGCAAAGGTATTAATATGATTATGTATTCTACCGAGGGTGGAATGGATATTGAAGAAGTGGCTGAACACACTCCGCATTTGATATTTACCGAAGAAATTGATCCAACTGTTGGTCTTCAAGCATTTCAAGCTAGAAGAATCGCCTTTAATCTTGGTCTTTCTGGGAATGCTTTCAAGGAAATGGTTCAGTTCGTAAGTGCTTTATACAATGCTTACATTGGTTCTGATGCTTCAATGTTCGAAATTAATCCCGTTTTAAAAACTTCAGACAACAAGATTATTGCTGTTGATGCCAAAGTAAATTTAGATGATAACGCTCTGTTTCGTCATCCAAAATTAGCCGAAATGCGCGATGTTCGTGAGGAAAACCCAATTGAGGTAGAAGCAAAAGAAGCAGGTTTGAATTATGTTGATCTTGATGGAACTGTTGGTTGTATGGTTAACGGTGCTGGATTGGCTATGGCAACGATGGATTTAATAAAATATGCGGGTTTTGAACCAGCAAACTTTTTGGACGTTGGAGGAACTGCCGATGCAAAACGTGTGGAATTAGCTTTTAGAATTATCTTGAAAGATCCAAATGTAAAAGCAATTTTAATCAATATTTTTGGTGGAATCGTTCGTTGTGACCGTGTTGCACAAGGAGTTGTTGATGCTTATAAAAATATGGGTGACGCTATAAAAGTGCCAATCATCGTCCGTTTGCAAGGAACCAATGCAGTTATTGCAAAAGAATTAATTGATAATTCTGGAATGCCAATTTTATCTGCTACAGAATTTCAAGAAGCAGCGGATCAAGTTACAAAAGCACTTTCTTAATTTAGAAAATAGTTGATATTGAAAATCCTGTTTGCAGTCTACAGAGGCAAACAGGATTTTTTATGGTGTAACCTCACGTCCTATTTTACGCCAATTGCTTCATATCCTCTCAGTAGAATCTTGTTTTTATGGTCTAAATTTTCTTTGGTTTTACCCAGGATGTTGATAATGTCAAATTGGATATCGCTTTTTCTTAAATTATAAAACGCGTCTGAATTCGTAACTTCTACAGATAGTATATAGTTTCGGTCTAATTTTAAAGTCTCAATATTGTTTTTTATCAAAGCTCCATTTATCATATAAATAACATCAATACCTTTGATTTTGGTAAATTCAGATTTTACTTGTTCCAAACTTATAAAATCATATTTTTTTGGATTTTTTGAAGTAATATAGATTTGGCCATAATACAAAACGCCATTTATTGTTGTATTTTTTTTGATAACATTTATGGATTCAATTTCATTGGGTTCCATATATTCTATCCTATTATTGGCAACAAATACTGAATCAAGGAACATCGCCGGTTGTTCATTTTTAATTTGCCCAAAAAAAAGTGTGGTAAGAAATAACAAAAATAAGGTAAGAATAAATTTCATTTTTGAAGGGGTAAATTATTAATTTCCAATTTCTTGAATCACATCCGATTCATATATTTTGAAACCTGAATTGTTTGTTTGACCAATAACAAGCATTGCTTTGGCTACTGTTTTACCTTCAATGGGTTTGTATTTTTTTAAATTTCCAAGGAATAAGAAGGAAAGGGTTTTCATAAAAAACGCACCAATTTTTTCACCCAAACGAAATTCTTTTCTTTCTCCTAAAAGAAGGGAAGGTTGCAATACAGAAACACTTTCGAAATTACATTCTTTGAGAAAATCTTGAATTTCTCCTTTTGTTTTGAGGTAGAAATTTCCAGAATTTGTATCAGCACTAAGAGAGGAAATAATCAAGAATTGTTTGACTTTATTTTGCAGTGCAAAAGTGGCAAACTGTCTTGGATATTCAAAATCTACTTTTCGAAAAGCGTCTTTAGTACCTGCTTTTTTTATGGTTGTGCCAATGGTACAGAAGAAATCATCGCCAACGACTAATTCTTTATAGGTTTCTTGCTTGTCAAAATCGATGAGGTGTTGGATTAATTTTTTATGCTTTATTCCTGTGTCTCTTTTTACGAAAGTAATCACTTTTAGGTAATCATTGCTGTCTAAAAGTAGGTTCAGCAAATGCGAACCTATTAAACCGGTGCTTCCAATAAGTAGAGCCGTTTTCACAATTATAATTTTTTATTTTTGCCGAAATTGAATTTTACTTTTTCGACTACTTGTATTTTGTTATTGCCTTTTGGGAATTCCTTTTTAGAAGTTCTTTTTGCGGCAGGTTTCGATTTAGAAGGACTTTGATCGCCTCTAGCCTTGTCTTCGTCTTTAGGTTTTGCCTTAAATTCGGGTCTTTCTTTTTGGCCTTCTTTAGCAGGAATTTCGGCTTTGTGTTTTGCTAAAACGGCTGTTGGATTCTTAGGGTTTTCCTTTGTGCCACGAAGATGAATCACTAATCCGTTCAGGAAATTACGCAACACTTGGTCGCCACATTCCACATAATTTTCGTGGTCTTCAGCACGGAAAAAAGCACTTAATTCTGTTTTTGAAATTCTAAAATCTACTAATTCTAAAATTTCAACTATTTGGTCATCGCGCAACATTAGAGCCACCCGAAGTTTTTTGAATATGTCGTTATTTGTCATTTGAAAAAGGGTATTGTGTTTAGGAAGTTTAAAAGATTTAAAATTCTAAACTATTTTAAAAAAGCCAAAGATAAGCATTTACAAAACCATCTCGCCATAATTTTTCGTTATGTTGTCCGCCTTTGACAATGGTTTTTTGCGTGAGATGCAAACAGCCGCATCGTTTTTCGGCAATCAAATCTTCAATTTTTTCGAGATCGGCAATCACGTCGGCGTCTCCTTCATTATCGCCACAGAGAAAATAAATTTTGGTTTTAAGCTTTGAAGTTTTTTCAGTTAATGCAACAATTTCCTTTCTGTTGAACCAGAAAGATGGCGAAAAAATTCCCGCTTTCCCAAAGACTTTTGGATATTTCAAAACAGCATAATACGAAACCAAACCTCCAAGCGAGCTTCCCATAATTCCTGTGTTGCGGGCATTGGTTTTTGTTCTGTATTTAATGTCAATTGCTGGTTTGAGAGTTTTTACAATAAAATCAAGGTAATTATCAGCATTTCCACCGCCATATTTCGCATTTTTATAGGGCGTTAATTCTTCCATTCGTTTTTCGTTTCCGTGTTCGATACCTACGACAATGACTTGTGCTTTGAGGCTGTCCAGTTTTTCGTCCACATTCCATTCGCCCACAAAGGAAGTTTTGGTATCAAAAATATTTTGGGCATCGTGCATATAAATCACCGGATATTTCTTTTTGGAATCATCGTAATTCTTTGGTAAATAAATCCAGATTTTTTTTGTTGTTTTTAGCTGTGGCGCTTCGATGGTGAAAGTTGAAACTTGTTTTGAAGCAGTACTTTGCTTCGTCTGTTCGCCATTTTTGCTCGGGTCTTGAGCCAAGGTTTTCGTTGTTGCAGTACAAAGAATAATAAGTACTAAAAGTTTTCGAATCATCAATATGGTTTTTTTGTATTTTAGCTAAAAATAATAATTTGATGAATACTTTCGAAGAAAAAAGAAGTTTACTTTTAGAAATGATTGCCTTTTCTACCGTTGATGGGCAATTGCACAAAAGAGAATACGAGTTTTTGTCCATTGTGGCCAGTGAACTGAATTTAGACACAGCCGTTTTTAACGATTTGTTTCATCAGGAATTGCCGCTAATACATATAAAATCAGAGTTTGGACGCATTCAACAGTTTTATCGATTGGCTTTATTGATGCACAGCGATGGTGTTTTGCATAGTAAGGAAGAGAACGCTATTCAACAAATTAGTCTCAATATGGGACTCAATCCAGTGGCAACAAAACGCATTCTAAAATTGATGAAAAAGGGATCCAACCCATTGATTGATCCCAAAGTATTATTAAATATTTTTCAGGAGCAACACAACTAAATCAGCGACTCTCTAGCTTTATTCCTTAGAAACTATCGTTAACAAATCTGCCACAGAAATAGGTTTGGGAATATAGCCAATGATATCCGTGAAGGTTTTAGACTTGTTTTTATCTTCAATTGCAATGGAAGAACTCACGATATAAATAATGATATGTTTGTTGATTTTAGATTTTATCCTTTTGATTTCTTCCATAAATTCCCATCCATCCATAACGGGCATATTAATGTCCAATAAAATGATGTCGGGAATGGAATCAATGTTTTCCAATGAATTATTTAAAGCAACAACCGCTTCTTTTCCATTAATGAAGGAAGAAAGTGCAGAAAAAACACCCGATTTTTCAATTAATTTATGGATGATTTTTTGGTAAATAGCATCATCGTCAATAACCCAGATTATCTTTTTTTTCATTTGATATAAATTTTAAATGTTGATCCTACATTGGGTTCACTTTCCAAGGTTATGGTTCCTCCCATAGGGTCTATTTGATTTTTTGTAATAAATAGTCCAATTCCTCTTGCATCTGGATTAGTACTGAATGTTTTGTACATTCCATATATCTTGTCGCCATTTCTCACCAAGTCAATACCGATGCCGTTGTCTGAAATTTCAATAACATCATTGTCTTTTTCTTTAAACAAATTTATAGTTATTACTGGTTTTCGTTGAGGATCTCTGTATCGAATAGCGTTCGATATTAAATTGTAAAAAATACTCTCGAGATAGGCCGAATTGTAGTTTATCGTTGCATCATCAGGAATGTTTGTGATAAAAGTAACGTCGTTTAAGCGTATGTTTTCTAAAAGAACCTCTTTTGCCTTATTAATATACTTGTTCAAGTTCAATGGTTTTGTGACCAAGTTGATATTTGTATTTATATTCACCACCTCATTCAGGTGTTTCATTGTTTCGTCGAGTGAATTGGAAACAGATTTCAGCAAATCCATCATCTCTTTTCGTTCGACTTCTGAATCTGCCGATTCAATTAAGGAGATAATAGACTCAATATTGCTGGTATGCGATCTCAAATTATGTGAAACGATGTAAGAGAAATTCAACAATCTTTTGTTCTGTTCGGTAACTATTTGTAGGGAGTTATTTAAGTCTTTTTCTGCTTCTTTCATAATGGTAATGTCAATCATAATACCTCTTGAAATTACAGGTTTGCCATCTTCAAAAACATAATTCATAATGTCTCTTATCCATATTACTTTCCTGTTTTTTGTAATCATACGGTATTCATAATCGTGATTAGTGTAGTTTTTGTTAAATTTGGCAGATAATGCCACTGCAAATTCACGATCTTCGGGATGAATATGATTTTCCCAAAAATCAGGAATTTCTAGAAAATTTTCTACTGAATACCCTAATAGATTCTCTATTTTTTTACTTATAAAAGTGGAAGTTTTTGTTTCAAGGTCATATTCCCAAACAATCCCGTCAATGGTGTCGATAAGGGATTTAAACCGAGCCTGACTTTTTTCAATTAATGTCTCGGCTTCTTTTCGTTTTGTAATGTCTTTAATAAAAGCAATATGGGAAGTCGGTTTTTCATTGGTTTCCCAAAGAGGAGAAAGGGTCAAATTTATCCAAATAGTCTTTCCAGATTTGGTAAGGCATCTTTTTTCTGCGAAATATTCCGTGATTTGGCCATCGTTAAGTTTTTTTATATTTGATAAAGTGTTGTCCACATCATCGGGATGAGTTAAGCTCTTTATGCCTTTTTCTCGAATCTCGCTATGGCTAAAACCCAACAAATTGTAGAACTTTTTGTTGGCTTGCAATAATTCTCCATTAGCAGCATCTATGATTGCAAATCCTATGGTGGCTTGTTCAAAAACAGTCTTAAACTTCAATTCATTCTTTAAGAGTTTTGTCTCCTGTTGTTTTAATAAAAGTCTTAACTCTTCAGGTTTTTTCAATAGTTCAGTTGTTAATATACCGAATAATAGCGCAATAACAAATCCTAAAATTATACCCCATAAAACTGGAGGATAAATTAAATATGGTTTTTTGGCTATCAGATAGAGTTTCCAATCGCTGTCGGTTATTGATTGTGATAAATAGTAACTCTTGGACAAATCAGATTTGAAAGGGAGAAAAAAATGTTCTTTGGAGTTAATTGAATTCTTCTTTGAAAACTGAAAATAATAATTGGATTGATCAATAGAAGTAATCCCTGAGGCTTTTAATAAAGTCTCCAACTTTATAATAACTGCCGAAAATCACCAAAACTTATTGTTGTTGTAAATAGGAAGTCTGCCCACAATGCCTATGCCGCCTTGCCTTAATTTGAGTGGTCCTGCAAAATAAATTTTTTGGCTTTCAAGAGATTTTTCGGCTTCGTTCTTATTGTTGGCATCTCTTAAAATATTTAAATTTATCGCAGCCTCATTACCTTTTATGGGATAGATGTACTTAATCACTCCATTGGGAACTAATTGAACTGCCCTAACAATGGGATTTAATTTTATGAGCTGTTTACTTATCGTATCAAAATTTTGTGGGATACCATCGTTATTAAGCGTGAGTGCTAGTGAAGCTGTTGTCGTGTAACAGTTTTTAAGAGATTGTTCAATATTTTGATGCGCATTTGTTAAAATGGTATTCATCTCCTTTCGTTCCTCTTCTTTCAGGATGTGACTGCGCATTAGACCTACAACAATAGTGGCAATACTGAGAATCATAAACAGGAAAAACCCCGTAGCTCTTGGTCTAATTACAAACCAATTTATAAAACTAGTCCAAGTTTTTTCATTCTTCATGTATTATCTTTAATAGGTTTGGGGCCAATTTTTATATTCAATTTATAAACTTAACTGTTTTTTTACTAATTAAGTATTTTAAATTAAGATAATTTTTAATTTTAGAAATAATATAAATCAGGAATTACTGGTCAAGTAAAACAATTTATTAGCTTACACTTTCTATTTCAGGAGAGTAAAAATAATTTTAAGCTAATTGTCCTTGCAATGCTTTAATAGCATCACGAAGTTTTGCGGCTTGCATAAAATCCAAATCTTTTGCCGCTTTTTCCATCGATTTTCGTTTTTCACGAATGCGTTTTTCGATTTCGGGTTTCGAAAGGTATTCCGTGATAGATTCCGCTGCAATTGAATCATTATAACCTAATTCGTAATCTACCAATGGATGTTTAGTAAAGGCACTTTCAATTGTTTTGTTTAATGCTTGAGGAACTTGGTTATTAGCACTATTATAATTGATTTGTTTGGTTCTGCGATAATTGGTTTCATCAATGGTTTTTTGCATACTTGCCGTAATTTTATCGGCATACATAATCGCTTTTCCGTTGAGGTTTCTCGCCGCACGACCAATAGTTTGTGTAAGCGAACGATGACTTCTCAAAAATCCTTCTTTGTCTGCATCCAAAATAGCAACTAAGGAAACTTCGGGTAAATCCAATCCTTCACGCAGTAAATTCACACCAATCAAGACATCGAATAATCCTTTTCGTAAATCCTGCATTATCTCAATTCTTTCTAAAGTATCCACATCCGAATGGATATAACGGCAACGAATAGAAACTTTTGCCAAGTATTTTGCCAGTTCTTCTGCCATTCTTTTGGTTAAGGTTGTGACCAAAACTCGTTCGTCAATTTCGGCTCGCAACTGAATTTCCTCTATTAAATCGTCAATTTGATTCAAACTCGGACGAATTTCAATGATTGGATCCAATAAACCCGTTGGACGAATAACCTGTTCGATGTAAACGCCATCGGTTTTTTGTAATTCATAATCCGCTGGAGTTGCCGAAACGTAAATTACTTGGTTTTGCATTGCTTCGAATTCCTCAAATTTTAGAGGACGATTGTCCATCGCAGCTGGAAGTCGGAAACCATATTCCACCAAATTTTCCTTACGACTTCTATCACCACCATACATTGCGTGAACTTGCGAAAGCGTAACGTGACTTTCGTCAACGACCATTAGGAAATCTTTTGGAAAATAATCCAATAAACAAAACGGTCTCGTTCCAGCCATTCTGCCATCAAGATAACGCGAATAGTTTTCGATTCCGGAGCAATAGCCAAGTTCGCGAATCATTTCTAAGTCGAAATTCGTACGTTCTTCCAATCGTTTTGCTTCGAGATGTTTGCCAATTTCTTTGAAGTAATCGACTTGTTTGACCAAATCCTGCTGGATTTCCCATATGGCACTTTGTAATGTATCGGGCGAAGTCACAAACATATTGGCTGGATAAATCGTGACTTTTTCAAATCGCTCAATGACTTTGGATGTTTTCAAATCAAAGCTTTCGATTTCTTCTATTTCATCACCAAAAAAGTGAATTCTAAAAGCATCATCGGCATAACTTGGATACACTTCGAGTGTGTCGCCTTTTATCCTGAAGTTTCCGGGAGTAAAATCAGCTTCGGTTCTGGAATATAAACTTTGGACTAAACTGTGTAATAATTTGGTGCGAGAAATAATTTGGTTTTTTTCAATTGCAATGACATTCTTCTGGAATTCCACAGGATTTCCAATTCCATAAATACAGGAAACCGATGCCACAACAATAATATCTCTTCGTCCCGAAAGTAGGGAAGAAGTGGTGCTCAAACGCATTTTTTCTAACTCTTCGTTGATGGATAAATCCTTTTCGATAAAAACGCCTGTAACGGGCATAAAAGCTTCTGGTTGGTAATAATCGTAATAAGAAACGAAGTATTCCACAGCATTATTTGGGAAAAATTGCTTGAACTCCGAATACAATTGTGCCGCTAAAGTTTTATTATGTGCTAAAATCAAGGTTGGTTTTTGCACCTCCTGAATGACATTGGCAACAGTAAACGTTTTTCCAGAACCCGTTACACCAAGCAAAGTTTGAAAACGCTCACCAGCTTCAATACCTTGAGTTAGTTTTTCAATGGCTTGTGGTTGGTCGCCTTTGGGCTGGTAATCGGATACGATTTGGAAATTCATTTACTTTAGTTCAGAATGGCAAAGTTACAAAGATTGAATTCTTTTAAGCCAAAGTTTAAGCCAAAAAAAACCATCACGACAAACGTGATGGTTTTGAATGTAAAATAATTGTAATTTAGAAATTGTAACTAATTCTAGCAAATACAAAACGACCGTTTTGGCCAAATTGCGATACGTTTCTTGAATACACAAATTGGTTTGCATTGGATAAATCTACTGTTGTAGGCGCTGATGTATAATCAATTGCTCCAGCCAGTAATGCAGATTTAGGTCTAATAGCGGTAACTGGACCATAATTAAGAGAAGGATAAATATCAAATATATTGTTAGCTCCAATCACTATTTTAGCTTGTTTTGTAAAGTTGTAACCAATTGATAAATCTGTAATAATATTGGATTTTATAGTTGGGTGTTCATTTTCTACAGCGAAACCATTTACTATAATAGCACCAATTTTACCATCACCATTTACATCTACAACATTTGGGTCAGTTACTTCGCCAAAATAAACGTTTCTCACGAAGAAATCGAATTTTTTGTACGAAAGCGAGTTTGTTAAATTAGCTTTAACTCTCGGGATTGCTTCTTCAAGAAACACTCTACTTGCTTCGGAATAATATCTGTTTATTTGACCATTTGCAGCTAATATAGGGGAAGCGTTAATATCTCCAACTCTATTTGTTTTACTAAAGGATCCTGCTAAATCATTTTTTAAGGTAATACCATTTCCTAAATTCACTTTTTGATTAATTACAACATCAATACCTTTAGATTGGGTGTCAATAGAATTAGAAAAAAACGTTGCTGCTGTTGCTCCTGCGGCATCAAATGCGGCATTCAAGATATTTGCAGGTGTTCCTGCAGCGGGAGTTCCTCCAGGTCTAGCAAACTGATCTGTAAGTGTAACTCTGTCTTTAATTTTTACAATATAACCGTCAACAGTAACTGTTAAATTTGCAGCAGGAATTTTGGCAGTGAAACCAATACTGGCGCTTTGAGATTCTTCTTGTTTCAATTTAGGAATTCCCAATAATTTAGCTGCTTGAGAATCATTACTGAAAGTTCCTACTTCAAACGGCACACCTCCAACGAATTGTGTTGAAGTAGAGTTGAAATAAATCTGATGTAAGGATGGCGCTCTGAATCCTGTAGCAAGTGCACCACGAATGTTGATTTTATTCGTTACTTTATAACGAGTAGCAAATTTGTAATTAGTTGTATTTCCAAAATCAGAATAGTTTTCAAAACGAATCGCTCCGTTAACCAACCATTTTGATGTAACATCATATTCTAGATCACCATAAAGTGCTACACTGTTACGTCCTTTGTCAGTATTATTTGCTGGTCTGAAACCTGGAAATACTTGTGCTCCTCCAGCTCTTGCACCATTATATGCAGAAGTAGCTGATCCATAAATGGCACCAGGGTAACCACCAAGAACTCCACTATAAAAGTCAGTTACTCTTTGGTTTGCAGGGGTTGTCCCTGTTACTACAGCTCCATTAATATCATATAAATTGTATGAATCTGGTTCACCTGCATTTATTTGAAAGTTTTCCTGACGGTATTCAGCTCCAAATGCTACATTTAGTTGATCAAACTTTCTATTCATATCGAAATTGGTAGTGTTTTGTGCGAAAGCCAAATTACCAGAATCAAATGTAGTTGAAGAATTTTCTCTCAAAGAAGAATTTACAGTATTTTGTATGTTATAATCAAAAGCATTTTTACCATAAGTATTACTCAAGTCATAATTCCAACTTTCGAATATCTTACCTCTTAAACCAACTGCTCCTGAAATATCTTTAATTGTTGAATGAATTTCTGGCAAGAAACCGTTTGGATATAAACCTGAATAACCTCTAGATTGATTAGGTCTTCTGTAAAAACCGGCAGCTTCACCATTTCTATGGCTGTACCCACCAAAAGCATATAGCTCACTATTTTTTGTTACTGGATAAGCTGAATTCAAAAAGAATTGTGCGCTAGACAAAGAAGATTGTCCTACATTCATATTGAAATTTCTTCTTTCTAATCCTCTGTAGACTAATTCTCCAGCAGTAGCGTCGAAATTTAAGGCAGTTTGCATTTGAGCAATTGTTGTTGCTGAATTAATAGAAGTTTGTTGAGCAGGAGTAAAATAGCTTACTTGTGGTGCATACGTTTTTATTGAGGAAAGTATTTGAGCGCTATTTGGAGTATTAGTAATGTTTCCAAACAAAGCATTAATATTTGTTCCCGCCATTGCTGCTCTTTGTTCAACAGCATTATAAGCATTAAACAAAGTTCCAGTAACATTCTTTGCTCTACTTGTGTTGTCTCTAAATTGAAAACTACCGGTTAGATTGATAAAGCTTTTTTCTTTACCAAGACCTGTTCCATAATTTAAATCCAGTTGAACATTGTTACCATCATTGCCACCATTGTGGTCATTGGCGCCTTTTGAAAAATTACTTCCTCCAAAAAGAGCAATGTCTAATTTGTTGGTACTTTTTTTTACGTTGACATTGATTACACCTGCAATCGCGTCAGAACCATATTGTGCAGAAGCACCATCTCTTAAAACTTCAATTTTTTCAACTGCAAAAGAGGGAATAGCATTCATATCTGTTCCTACTGCTCCTCTTCCTGGAGTTCCGTTGATGTTTACTAATGAGGATGTGTGTCTTCTTTTTCCGTTTACCAAAACCAAAACTTGGTCTGGCCCTAAGCCTCTTAATTGAGCTGGGTCAATGTGATCCGTTCCATCAGCAACAGTTTGTGTATTTGATGTAAATGATGGAGCTACCATATTCAAAATTTGATTCAAGTTAACTTGTGCACCTTGTGAAGAAATTTCTTTGATGTTAATTACGTCAATTGGCACAGCAGATTCAGTAACTGTTCTTCCAGGAGTACGAGAACCAATTATCACCACATCTTGAAGTTGTTCACCAGTTGCGGTCAAAGAAACATTTACTGTACTTTCTTTTACGGTTGCTGATTTTGTTTCAAATCCAATAAAGGAGAATAATAACACATCACCAATTTTTGCATTGATTGTAAATTTTCCGTCAAAATCAGCCGAAGCGCCATTTTGAGTTCCTTTCACAACAATTGAAGCTCCTACAAGTGGAGCTTTTGAGTCATCTGTCACAACTCCCGAAACTTGAATTTCTTGAGCAGTAATACTGACCGTGAAGATTAAAGTTAGAATAAAGAATAATTTTTTCATTGTTTGGTCTTTTAAATTAGTTTGGCAATTTATACATTTAATAGCAATTTAACAACAACATTTTTAAATAAAAAAAACATTAACAAATTAGTTGCTATTTCCACAATATCTTTTAGAAATAGTAATATGGTAATGTTTTTTTAAGATTTCCTAAATTTGAGTTTGGAAGAATTAAATGTTTTTAGGATTTAAAATCCCACGCTTTCTGCTGAGCTTCCGTTTGAAATGTCCAAGCCAAGATGCGGCTGGTTTTTTGCCCTTGTGCCATATCAATGGTTTTTACTTCGACCACGTTTACTTTGTTGAGGGTTTTGTATAAACTGGCAAGATTTTCTTTTTTGGAAACCAAAGTCGTAAACCAAAGACATTGCATTGGATATTTGGCACTTTCGAAAATCATTTGGGTGATGAAACCCAATTCGCCACCTTCGCACCATAATTCGGCATTTTGACCGCCAAAATTCAATACAGGTTTCAAGGTTCGAGTATTTTCGAGGTTGTTGACTTTGCGAATGGAAGCTTTTGTGGCTTCTTCGGCTGAATTATGAAAAGGAGGATTGCAAATCGTGAGCGAAAATCGATCTTCGGCGGTGATGATGTTTTTGAAAATAAAACGCGATTCGGTTTGCAATTGCAAACTAATGAAATCCATTAATTTTGGATTGTCCTCAATAATTTTTTTGCAGTTTTGAATGGCTTTTTCGTCAATTTCAGTTCCAACGAATGACCAACCGTAAACCGTATTTCCTAATATTGGATAAATGCAATTCGCACCAATTCCAATATCCAATACTTGTACATTTTCGCCTTCAGGAATAATTCCGTTGTTGTTAGAAGCTAACAAATCAGCGATATAGTGAATGTAATCCACGCGACCAGGAATTGGCGGGCAAAGATAATTTTCAGGAATATCCCAATTCTGGATGTCGTAATCAGCGATTAACAAGGCTTTATTAAGCGATTTTACAGCTTGAGGATTGCTGAAATCAATGGTTTGCTTCGACTGTTCGCTAACGCTCGAGTCAATATTGAATTCATTAATGACTACAAATTGTTCAAGTTCAGGACAAACGGCAATTAATACTTCAAAATTATATCCCAATCGATGCAGATTTCTGGGATGTAAATTGGTTTTTTCGATAATCGGTTTCAATTTTCTTTTCTTTATTTCGATGCAAAGATAGTTGTAAAAAAAGAATTATAGTTAAAACAGATTTTTGATTGTAGATTAACGATTTTTGATTGCAGATTTGGTGTTGATAAATAAAATAAATGGTTGATTTCTGCGATATTTTTAACTTCTGAAAAGCTCCGTCAGTTTGAGTGTTTTATTAAAAAATGCGTTAGCTTTACTGTTCAAAATCACTCAAAGAGACGAGTAAATCAGTCAATTTTAACTTTGGTCAAAAAATCTAAAATCTGCCTTCTGCCTTCTGCCCTCTGCCTTCTGCCCTCTGCCTTCTGCCTTCTGCCCTCTGCCTTCTGCCTTCTGCC
>Ga0105051_10003300_pt1 | contig 19727 bp, 16 predicted proteins | sample FRY02_FD_78383 | JGI IMG/M metagenome (GOLD analysis project Ga0105051, IMG submission 78383) | Freshwater microbial communities from Lake Fryxell liftoff mats and glacier meltwater in Antarctica - FRY-02 (megahit assembly) | ecosystem: Environmental > Aquatic > Freshwater > Ice > Glacier... | reverse complement strand
GCCCCGCCCCCACCCCGATCGCCCCCCCCCCCAGTCCCGCATCGCGCAACTCCAAGCCCCCCAACTCCGCCCCCACCTCCCCAAACCGCCGCCCCATCAAACGCTTCGCACTCGTCACCACCGGCGCCAGGGCCCGCCGCCGCAACGCCGCATGCCCCACCTCCACTTCGCCATCCTCTCCGAAATACACCGCACTCGGCACCAGCCGCCGCCCCTCCCGATCCGCCAACAAAATCGGAAATCCCGAATCCACCACCCCCACCGCCGAGTTGGTGGTCCCCAAATCGATGCCCACAATCGGATCTTTCATCATCAATCCCCGCACCCTGCCCACCCCCTCCCCAATTGCAAGACCCACCACTCCCCTCCCCCTCTCCCTCTCCCTCTCCCTCCCCCCTCCCCCCTCCCCCCTAAACTGCCAACCCCACCCAAGCCTCCCGCAACTGCCCCCTCCACTTTTCCAAATACGCCAACCCCGCCGCCACCTCCCGCGCCTCCCCCGCACAATCCTTCACCCCCCGCTCCTCAAACTCCGCAAATCGCCCCTCCAACCCCGCCACCCGCTCCGCAACCCCATCCATCATCCCCCCCAACTCCTCCACCACCACCATCTGCTCCCGCTCCACCACCGATCGCCCCAACGCCGACCGCGCCTCCGCCTTTCGCCGACCCACCCCCTCCACCCGCTGCAACAGCCCCCCCACTTCCTCAAAATACCCCAGCAAATCCCCCGGCACCACCCCCACCCCCCCGGCCGCCCCCGCCCCCCCCAACTCCAACCAATGCCGCAACCGACGCCCTGGACTCCTCAAAATAGCATAGGCCTCTCTCAATTGCGCAAATTCGCCTGCCGAGCCTCCCGCGTCCGGATGCCGCTCTCCACTCAACCGATCCATCACCGACCGCAATTCCTCCTCCGTCACCCTCAGGTCCCGCCCCAAGCCCAGTTCTGCAAAGGCGTCCATCGCTTCCTAGGCCGCAAAACTCTCTCCACAGGAACAGGTGACCGCCGCATTCGGATTACTCACCTTGAACCCCCCATGCTGCAAATCCTCCGAAAAATCCAACTCACTCCCCCCCACAAACAAAGCGCTTTTCGGGTCAATCAACACCGTCACCCCATTCGATTCCACCATCAAATCCCGATCCCGTGGCCCATCCACCAAATCCATCTGATACTGCAATCCGCTACACCCACCACCCACCACCGCGATCCGCAACGCCCCTTCAGGCCTCCCCTGACGCTCCAACAACCCCCGCAAATGCCTCGAGGCCGGCTCCAAGACCCGGATCAACCGCTCATTTCCCCGCACCACCTTCATCTCCGTCATCGACCCCCAATGTATCAGGTCCCCAGCCCCTTGCAACCCATGCCACTCCACCCCCGAAATCGGCCCCAACCCCCGATGATTCGTAGTATTTTTGGTTGCCTCCCCCCCCGGCCGCCTCCATGCTTGGAAAGATGTCAACGATTCCTTTCGCATCTACGAACACAACACTCTCGGCTCTTGACTGGGTGTTCCCCAGCGTAATTCCCTGACATCCAATCGTTTTCACCCACCTAGACATCTCAGTCCTCCACCCCCCCAAAAAACACCCCTCGCGGCCCGCTCATTGCCTTTCGTTTTATCGCGCCGCAATTTTTTCATGAAACTTCCTTTTACCAATGTCCTCAAGCTCACTCTGCTCAGCGGATTGATCTCGGTGAACTGGACCCAGGCAGCAACCGTCAACTTTGATTCCGGGGGAGGGGAGGCCCTCGTGGTCTTTGCAACGACCGGCGGCAATGAAGCCGTTGGCGCGACCATGTTTGCCGGAACATTTAACAGCGCTCCAAACATTGGAAGCACCAGCCTCGAAGACGTCCTGAACGATTTTCTCACATTTGACGAATACGGGACCACCAGCGGCTCCCTTGGAAGCTTCAACGCGGGCAGCCTTGAAGGCAACGTGACGCCGACCTTCAACTCGGGCAAAATCTACCTCGTGGTCGAGAATGCTTCCACCATTGCCGCAGCCACAAAATTTGCAGTCTTTTCATCCACCGATGGCTCGTGGACATTCCCCGGAAACGATACCACCGCGCCACCCTCCGGCATTTCGCTCGCCGGAACAGTCAATCGATACTACGCCGACACTCCGGGCACTTTTGAAAATCCCGGAGGCGCATCCTTCGATGCAGACTCCATTCAATTCGCCTCGATCCCGGAACCGAGCAGTCTCCTCTTACTGGTCTTGGGGTGTCTGGCGACCCTCTACCGCCGCCGTTAGTCCCCTTGCGCCACCCCAGCGGATAAAGACAGCGCCCCCCCGGATGCATCCAGGTTCCATCAAGGGAATCTGAACTCGTCGGTGACAATCCCGGCGTCGAGTTCGACTACCCCACCGCGGCGGCCGGCACGGTCTCCTTCGCCCTCGACGAATCCTGCACCCTCCTCGACCAACCCAGCTGGAGCCCCGTCACCTCCACTCCTTCCGTCGAAAGCGACAACGGCACCACCCCGCGCATCCGCATGCTGCACCCCGACCTCGTCTCCAGCGCCCCCAAACGCCTCTTCCGCGTCACCGTCACCTCCCCCTAAAACGGTCCCATCTCTCCTCTCCACCTCTGACTTCTCCCCTTCTTCCCTGTTCTCTGAAAACTGAAAACTGAAAACTGAAAACAACGCTCACTCCAACATCGCCCGCATCCCCCCAAGGAAACTTTTCAAATCATCCTCACTGGCCTCCTCATTCATCATCTCCTCGTAGTCCCGCTCCTCCACCCACTCAAAATCCATCTCCCCGATGAAACTGCTCGGATCACAACGCTCCAACTGCCCGTAGCGCTTCCGCGTTCCGCAGTAGCTCAAATACAAGCGCTCCTTGGCCCGCGTGATCCCCACATAAAACAAGCGCCGCTCCTCGTCCTTCGTCCCCTCCTCCATGCTCCGCTTGTGCGGCAGGATCCCCTCCTCCAACCCCACCAGAAAGACCACCGGATACTCTAAACCTTTCGCCGCATGCAGGGTGATCAGCGTCACCCCGCTCTTCTTCTCCAGATCATCCTCCGGTTCCTTGTCCAGGGCCGCGCTGTCCAGAAATTCCTGCAGCGTCTTCCCCGCCTTCATCGCATCCGCCACCGCCACCACCAGCTCCCCCACCGCCTCCCGCCGCTGCTCCCGCTCCTCGTCCGTCTTGCAGTTCCGCATCAACCACGCCACGTAATCCACCTCCTCCAAAAAGCTCCGCACCACATCCCCCCCCGCCTTCGGCCGCTCCCGCAAGGCCTCGTGCACCGCACTGATCTGCGCCGCAAACTTCCGCACCCCCCCCGCCGCCTTTGTCGACAACTCCCCCAGAAACGGCTCGGCCCACATCGCCGCCCACACACTCGTCCCCGTCTCCCGACTGTAATCCAACAACAACGTCGCCGTCCCCGATCCTATCCCCCGCGGCGGCGTGTTCATGATCCGCAACAACCCCACATCCGAATCCGGATTCTCCCCCACCTGCAAATACGCCAGCACATCCCTCACTTCCCGCCGGTCGTAAAAACTCTGCGCCCCCACCAACCGATACGGAATCTTCGCCTCCCGCATCGCCAGTTCCATCCGCCGGATCTGCGTGTTCGTCCGAAACAACACCGCAAAATCCTCATGCGGCCGCCGATCCACCTTCATCTGCGCCGTGATCTCCTCCGCCACCCAGTTCGCCTCCTCGTCATCCCCCGGCAGACTCATCAACTGCACCTTGTCCCCCCCCTTGATCGTCGGCCGCAGCACCTTCTCGTGCCGCGTCGGATTGTGCGCAATCACCTTGTTGGCCACCGAAAGAATCGCCTCCGTGCTCCGATAGTTGTCCTCCAGCCGCACCACATACGGATCCGGGAAGAACCGGTCGAAACTCAGAATGTTCGCCACCTCCGCACCCCGCCAGCCATAGATGCTCTGGTCATCGTCCCCCACCACGCATATGTTGTGCGGCGGCCCCACCAACTTCTGCATCAAATCCATCTGCAGCCCGTTCGTGTCCTGAAACTCGTCCACCGTCACGTAGCGCCACTGATCCCGACACGCCTCCCGCACCTCCTTGAACTCCCGCACCACCTGCTCTCCCAGCAGAAGCAAATCATCGAAGTCCAACGCATTCCGCGCCCGCAGTTCTTTCTGATACGACAGTGCGATGGTCCGCAACAGATCATCCTCGATCTGCCCCAGCGCCAACCCCGCGTTCTTCCGCCGCGACACCTCCGTCATCACATCCGCCGGCTGCACCTTCTCCTTCGTCGCCCCGTGCTGCACGATCAACTGCCGTAGCAACCCGTCCCGATCCGCCCCCACCGCAATCGTGAAGTTCGTCTTGTACCCCAGCCGCCCGATGTGCCGCCGCAGGATCCGTACGCACAACGAGTGAAACGTACACACCGTCAACGCCTTCGCCGCCTTCTTCCGCACCAGGGCCCCCACCCGCTCCCGCATCTCGTTGGCCGCCTTGTTCGTGAAGGTCACCGCCAGGACATTCTCCGGTGCCACTCCCTTCTGCAGCAACCGCGCCATCCGATAGGTCACCGTGCGCGTTTTCCCCGTCCCCGCTCCCGCCAAAATCAGAACCGGACCCTCCGTCGCCTCCACCGCCTCGCGCTGGGCGCGATTCAATCCATCAAACATCGATCCTCTTCCCATCGGCGGCGCGCATCAGACCCGAATTCCCCCCCCCGGTCAACCGCAGCGTGACCCGCCCAAACCGCATACCTTCCCGCCCCCGCGTAGCGGCGCCTCTGCGAGGCGTCGGCGGTTCCACCCCCCTCTCCTCCACGGCCCCTCCCCCATCATCCCACACCGCCTCTCCCTCCCGTGGCGGCGGTTTCCAACCGCCAAGCCGCCTCCCCCAACCGTGGCGTGACCGTCCCGGTGGGGTGGGTGGCAAGAAATGGACCGTCAATAGCACCAGCAAACAGAACCCATCCTTGCCACCCTGATGCACACAGCAGTAGTCAGTGTCGTGTGTGGGAAATCGTAGTCTTCCCGACCGCGCCTCTCTTCATCACAGGAATCAGACACCCCTCCCCCCACTTCGTCAGAAATTTTTTATTTTCTAACGCCCCGCCGCCCCACCGGTCTAATCCCGCCCGCCTGCACCTTCACCCCCCGATCAGGGCTGTCCCAACGGGACATCTCATCCCAGCCCCGGACACGGTCCGGGGTCCCTCCACCACGCGCGGCCGCGCCCTGGAGGGGCGCCCCATGCTCCTTCACCTCCGCCCCTAACACCCTCAGTTTCGCCGACCCAACAACATCATCAGGTAATACATCAGCATCGCCAGCGAAGAGAGCGCCGCCACCACATAGGTCATCGCCGCCCAATACAGGGCGTTCTTCGCACGATCCTGCCCGATCGAACTCGTCACCCCACTGCTGCGCATCCAGGCCATCGCCCGCCTGCTCGCATCAATCTCCACGGGAAGCGTGACAATCGAAAAAAGGGTCAGGAGCCCAAGGCACCCCACGTAAACCCACAACAACGCCGGCGACTTCATCGCGAAGGCTCCAAAAATAAACACCATCAGAAGAACATTCATCATTTTCGAGGCCACATTGACCCCCGGAACCATCTTCGATCTCAAGGTCAGCCAGAGATAGGCCTGCTGATGCTGCACGGCATGACCACATTCATGCGCCGCCACCGCCGCCGCCGCCACATTGCGCTGCCCGTAAACGGCCTCACTCAGATTCACTGTCTTCTTGGTGGGATCGTAGTGATCGGTGAGCTGCCCCGGCACGGAAATCACCTCCACATCAACAATCCCGCTGTCCGCCAACATCCGTTGGGCCACCTCCCGTCCACTCAACCCGATCGACTCTTGGGAATGCTCCGCAAACCGGCTCTTCATACGCCACTGCACCACCCAGCTCGCCAACATCGTTCCAGCAAGAATCAACAGGTAGGGAACCGGAATCCCCATCACCGTGCCCCCCGCAGGGGCCACCGCCAACATCAGCATCTCGTTCATGATGACGGGAGGCTACCCTACATTCTCCTTCTCGCAAGTCAGTCCCGACTGAAAAATCCGGGTTCCAACTTCTGGTCTCCCGACCTCCCGCATCGCTCCTCCGCTCTCCCCCCTCCCCGCCGCCCCCCGGAGTGCTGAGGCCCGACTCCGATCTCCCGACTCCACTCCCCCTGTCCCAACGGGACATCTCATACCAGCCCGGGACACCGTCCCGGGTCTCCCATCCCCCGCTCCCGCGTCCTGTAGGGACGCTTCATGCACCTCCACCCCTGCGGATCCCTCCCCATACCTCTCCGTCACCCACCTTCCGAACTCTGGACTCCGGATTCTGACTTCCGGGCTCTGGCCTCCCGCCCCTACTCCCCAAACAACAACTCCCCCACCTTCACCACATCCTCCGCATCCTGCAGCCGAAGCGTCACCGCCTCCCGCTTCTCATTCGGCCGACCCCAATTCGTGATCAACACCGCCTGCACCGTCGTCGCCCCCGCCAGCACCTGCTGCCGATTCCCATAGTAATTCACCTGCACCCGATACCCACCCGGCAGAGCCCGGCGAATCAAAAACTCCTCCGGCCCATACCCGCCCGTGAAATCCTCCGACATCCGCCCCCCGCTGCTCGTCGCAGGCTCCGCATAGTAGCATCGCTCCCCGCCCGAACCGGTCACCCACAGATCCATGTCCGTATCGTCCGCATCCCAGATCAGCACGATCCGCACATCACAATCCAGATTCCGCAGGAACCGCGCGTCGATCGCCGACACATCCAGCCCCTCCTTCTGACGCGCCACCAACGCATTCATCTCCATCAGCGCGATCATCTGAATCTCCGGAAACCGATCATCCCACTCGAACTTCACCACCGACCACTGTAGATCCAGCGCCTCCTGAAACTGCCCGCGTTTCTCCAGCACCAGCGCCAGATCCCTTAAACTCTGCGGCTCCTCCTCACGCAAATCCTTCGCCTCGCGAAACACCTCCTCCGCCAACTCCAACTCGCCCAACTGATCCAATCGATGCCCCAGGATCCTTAACAACGGCACACTCTCCAAATCCATCTCCGCCACATTCGTCAAGACCCGCAGCGCCAGCTTCTCCTCCTTCCGGGCGATCAAAAAATCCGCCACATCCAGATAAAACGCCGAGCCCTTCCCGTGCTTCTCCTTCTGCCCGAAATACACCGACTCCACATCACCTCCCTCCTTCACCTTCCCCAACGCCTTCAAATACGGCGTCTTCGGATCCCACTTCGCCAACTCGATCCCCGCCCCCTCCGCACCGTCCTCATTGTGCTCACGCCCATGAACGGCATACAGCGTCACCCCACCACCCCCACCGTCCGCAAAGGGATCGTCCCCACCCTCCTCCTCCATCACCGCAGGCCTATCCTGAAAGACAAACAAGTTCCCCTCCCGATCCACCACATAAAAATACTGCTCCCCCTCCCACTCCTCCACCACCACCGACAGCCCCTCCTCCGGCACCATCCGCAAGACGATCGGCTCGTCCGCCGCAAAGTTCTTCTGCGCCGCCTCCAACACCACCGTCCGCGCCTTCCGCCGCTCAACCGCCATTCCCTCCACTTCCAACTCATTCGCCGCCATCTCCGTCCGCTCCACCTCCACCCGCATCTTGAAACTCCCCACCTTCTCCCCGAACCCCAACGGCAACCGATACACATACTTCCCGTCCTCTTCCGCCAACTCCTCCTCATACCCCACCCGCACCGACTTGAATCCCTTCGCCGGAATCGGATAAATCCGCGTCCGAAAATTGTTCCCCTTCGTCCACTCCAACAACCCTGGATCGATCTCCTTCCGCACCACCGACACCTGCACCTCCACCGCATCCACTCCCAACGGCACCGACCTCCCATCCTCCCCCTTCGCCAACAACCCCGGCGGCTTCGCCTCCTGCCCCAACCCCGCCACCACACCCATCATCAACAACAGTATCGTCTTCATCATCTCTCGTCGGTTTGCCTCCCACCATGCCCCCTCCGCCAACCCCATGGCAAGCCTCATCCTCTGCCCCGGACGCCCTGCTTCTCCCGCCCCTGAAGGGGACACCGCACAAAGCACAGGGCTTCAGCCCTGTGACACCTCCCCCACCTAACGCACCCTGGAGGGGTGCCGGCAGCGCTATACTGCGCGGCATGAGCTTTTCGGACTTTCTCCCAGGTGGAAATCCGAGAACGTGATGCCGAAGAGTATAGAATCACCATCCACCCCACTCATCCCCCACTCAGAACTCCGCATTCCCAATAACCAATAACCAATAACCAATAACGGTTAACGGTTAACCAGCCGCAAAGCGGCTAAACCTCCCACCACTCCCCCGCCCCATCCTTTTCCCACACCCGCAACCGCGCCCCCTCCACTCCCTCCACCAACTCCCGCGCCGTCTCCGTCCGCATCAAGCCACAGGTCGTCGACAACCCGTCCGCAATCACCGCCAAGCGCGCCACCACCGCCACCACCCGCCCCTCCGGCGCATAGGACCCCTCCGGATGCACCAAATGATTCCCCGCCCCAAAGCGATACCCCCCACCCGAACTCACCGCCAAGGCCTCATCCTCCAGCGCCATCTCCTCCACCACCTCCCCCTCCGCCCCGCCTCCCCGGATCCCCAACATCCACGGACGCTCCGCCGAGTGCCGACCGATCGCCACATACTCCCCGATGTTGATCAACGCATTCGCCACCCCCGCCCCCTTCACCATCGCCGCGATCCGATCCGTCACAAACCCCTGCGCCATCCCGTTCAAGGTCATCGCCATCCCGTCCTTCGCAAAGGCGATCCGCGTCCCGCTCACCATCACGTTCCGATAATCCACCAACTTCAGCACCTCCTCCGCCTCTCCTGCCCCTCCCTCATGCAAAAATTTCCAATACGGCTGAATGGTCGGATCAAAGACCCCGCCGCTCCGTTCCGCCATCGCCAACGCCAACTCCACCAACATCCGGAAATCCTCCGGCACCTCCCGCAATGTCCCTTCCCGATTCAACTGCGACAAGGCCGACTCCGGATTCTGCAGCGACAACAGCGCCTCCAACCGCTTCATCTCCGCCACACACTCCACCATCAACTGCTCCGCCGCCTCCCCCTCCATCCCCAGCAGCGTGAACGACGCCGGCGACTGAAACATCACCCCCTTCCACGACCACTCCGCCTCCACCACCTTCTTCCCACAGCCCCCCAACAGCCCCGCCCCCGCCACCGCCCCCAGGCCAATAAAATTCCTTCTCCTCATCTCAAAAATTCGCGCGGATTCGCGTCATTTCACGGTTTAATGTTCCTCGCTGCGTTCATGTATTCCCCCGCGGTTTCCTGAACACCAATTTCAATCCCATCAGGGTCAAGACAATGATCCCCAGCCCGCTCAGGTCCACGACCAATTTCCCTCCCCTCCCCCCCAGGTTCCCACTGTGCAGATCCAGCAGCACCCGCGACCACGGAATCCCGGCCTGCCCCGCGACGGCCTCCGCCAACCTCTTCTTCGCATCCGCCCCCCCCACACGCACCGCACTCCACTCCACCGAATCCTCCCCCACTTCCTCAAACGCGATCAACTCTCCGTCATACTTCCATCCCTTCCCTCCCACCTGCACCACCGCCGCACCGTCCGCCGTCCTCCCGATCCCCTCCACCGGCACCCCCGGCAGGGACTCCTCCCCCAACTTCTGCTCCCACTCCCCACCCGCATCATACACCCACAGATACTCCGCCGTCGCCACCACCACCCCGCCATCCCGCTCCACCGCCCCCCGCAACTCCCCCACCTCATCCAGCATCCGCCCCCCAAAAAACAACACCTCCCCCCACTCGCTCACTTCCGCCTTCCCCTCCCCCGACACCCGCACCTCCCCCTCCGGAAACATCCCATACTTCCCCAATACCCAGCCCGACTCCACCATCGCCTCCTCCATCCCCAACTCCTCCGCATACCGCAACCCCAGTCCCGTCACCGTCAGCCAAAGCAAGGGCAGCACAAACACCACTCCCAGCCAGCGATGCCAGCGCCGCGCCCAATACCTCCCCGTGCGTGGTGCCACCCTCCTCATTTCGGCACCACCTTCTCCAAATACACCGCCACCCGCGCCAACCCCGTCAACGCCCGCACCGACAACGTCGCCCCCGCAATCCCGTCCACCCGCCGATCCAATTTCCCGTCCGCCCCCAACCCCGCCTTCCGAAACTGCTTCGTGAACGAACTCCGACTCACTTCCGATCCGTGACTCTCCCGATAAATCAACACCTTCACTTCCTCGATCCGCCCCCCCTTCACCACAAATCCCGTCGTGATCGGCTGCGTCTTCCCGATCTCATCCAAAATCACCACAAAGGTCCCTCCCACCACCCAATAACGAATCGTCGAAGGCTGATAGCTGTGCCCCAAAAAACGCTTCATCATCGCCTGATGCGCCCCACTCAGCTTCAGGGCCCGCGCCTCCGGCAAACGCCCCCCGAAGTTCCCCGCAATGAACTCGGACGGCTTCTGATACACCGTCTGCGCCCCCCGAGCCGCCGCCACCATCCACACAAAAGCGAGCAGGACGCGGATCACTCCGCCCCCCGCCCACTTCCGGCATGAAACCGCAGGCACTCCGTTAAAAGCTATAGCCCACGCCAAAGTTGAAGACGTCTTCCGTGTCCTTTCCATCCTGATCAATATGCGAGTAGTCCGCTTTGAAGACCACGTTGTCAATCGGCCAGTAATTCAAGCCCAGGTCATACTGCGCCAAGTCACCCTTCGCCGCATCGTAGTGGTTGTAGCGACCAAAGACCCCCACCCGGCTTCCCTCTTCCAGCGTCCACGTGTAGGACGGCTCGATATAGTAACCATACTGGCTGTCCAGATCCATCATCGCCACCGAATCCCCGTCAATGTCCCACGCCCCATACAGCCCACGCAGACCAAATCCACCCCGCTGATAACTCGCCGCCGCCCCCCAGAAAACGGCCTGATTGTCCTCCGTCCCCGCCATCTGCGTGATGTCATTCTGAAATTGTCCGAATACCGAAACATCCAGTCCCGGCACTCCCGTGTAACGCAAACGCCCCGTCACGGCCGGCTCCATCGCCGGCGCTTCCGAAACCTTCTGCCGCCCACTCCGAATCCGATATGCATCGCTCCCCATCGTCGGGACGTTCAACCCGGAGTGCACCGCCACATCCCACGACAGGCCGTTCTCCAGCGTCTGGCTCAGCCCAACGCCCCCCTCCCACCAGGTCGAGGGAATGATCTCACCCTCGATCGGGTTGCGCTCCGTCCCGAAGAAGGTCGTCGGCTCGTGCGTCTCATTGATGATCCCCACCGGCAACAGGAACAATCCCGCCTTCGCATGCATCCCACGACCCAACTGCATCTCGATGTAGGCTTGCTCAATCTCCACTTCCCCTTTCTTTCCGTCCCCCGCCAGGGAGTGCTCCACTTCCAATTCACTGTGCAGGCTGATCTTGTCGTTGAAGCGGTGACTCAGCAGCAACACCCACCGATGAAAATCAATCTGCTCCTTGTCCCCCAGATTCAAATGCATCTCCCCGTAGCCGCCGAGCGTGGTGTTCTCAAACCAGGACGAGCCTCCCGAATAGCCGCCGCCCCCCACCCCATAGGACGCATCCAGCGCATCCGCTCCCGAGGCCACCGGCAACCCACCCTTCGGCGAGTTGTACGACGACGGCCGCGGCGGTCCCGCCACCACCCCCGGCGTGGCACTCTCCTCCAAGGGACCAAACCGCGCCTCATAGGCCTGCAGCTTCTCCTCCATCTTGTCCATCCGTGCCGCCAACTCCTCCAAAGTCACCGCCCCGGAAGGCAACAACCCGGCCAACAACAACACCCCAACACTCAGCTTTTTCAGTTTCATCAGTTTCATCAGTTTCATCAGCCTTCCTTCTCTTGTGTTCCGCACCGCTCCAAGACCCCTCATGGACCCCGCCGCAGCACGGAACGACCTCTATTGAGACTGATTCTCAATAGCAAGAGCTTTCTTCGGGTTTCTCCACCCCCCCCCGCCCTCCTCTTCGTCCTGACGGGACGCCCCATGCCAGCCCAGGGCGCAAACCCGCCCCGCGGGGGCCGCCCTGGGAACACCACACCCCACCAGCCCGCGTCCCATCGGGACGCCCCATGCGCCATCAACCCCGAATCCCCCTCCACCCCCCCCGAAAACCCGTCATTTCCATCTCCACCCCCACCTGACATCCTGTCGCCTCCGCCCATGGACTTCAAAGCCCCCTTCTCCCTCTTCTTCTCCCTCCCCAACAAGGGCAAAAACTGGCTCTTCCTCACCCTCTGCTTCCTCATCCCCGTCGTCGGCCCCATCGTCGCCGTCGGCTGGCTCCTGCGCTGCTTCGTCGCTTGGCTCGACGAACGCCAGGCCCCCGAATTCGATTTCCAATACTTCGGCGACTACCTCAAACAAGGCCTCTGGCCCACTCTGGTGCAAATTGTCATCGGCATGGCCATCGCCCTCATCCTGGTCCCTGTCTTCCTGATCGCCATCTTCGCCGTCCTCCCCCTCCTCAACCAGAATTCCCCCGAGGCCAACGGACTGCTCATCGTCCTCCTCGTCCTCGCTCTCATCGCCGTCGAAGTCCTCCTCATCACCGTGGTCAGCATCCTCATCGTGCCCTCCGTGATCCGCTCCGGCCTGCGCCAGGACTTTGCCTCCGGCTTTTCCCTCGCCTTCACCAAAGGCTTCCTCTCCCGCTGTTGGAAACCGCTCCTCCTCGCCCAGATCGGCATCATGATCATCGGCTTCGTCGCCGTCCTCCTCGGCTGCATCGCCCTCTTCATCGGCGTTTACTTCGCCATGTCCCTTCTCAGCTTCGTGAACTGGCACCTCCACTACCAGGTCTATCGTACCTACCTCGACAAAGGCGGCGAGCCCATCCCCGTCCACCCCTCCCTCCGCCCCCCCGCCCCGCCCCCTGTCCCGGCATAGCCCCAATGGGCGACGCCGGATCCCTCCCCCTCACCTAACCAAGTCCCGCTTCAGTCAACATCGGGCGCTCCACGCTCCACGGAGCCTCTCCCCGTGGCATGACCGTCTCGGTCATGTCCAACCCCCTCCCGAGCCCCAAGCGAGGCAAGCCTAACCCCCTCCTCCATCGAACACCCCCCCCTCCGCCGGGTGCTCCCTCCTATCCCGCATCCAGACTCCAGGTTCTGGGTTCTGGGTTCTGGGTTCCGGGTTCTGGGTTCTGGGTTCTGGGTTCCGGGTTCTGGGTTCTGGGTTCTGGGTTCCGGGTTCCGGGTTCCGGGTTCCGGGTTCCGGGTTCCGGGTTCCGGGTTCTGGGTTCTGGGTTCTGGGTTCTGGGTTCCGGGTTCCGGGTTCCTAACCCCCCCTCACGGTAGCGCCACCTCCACCATGCCAAAACACTGCGGCGTCACCGCCGGGTCACACGGCTCGGCCACCACCACCGACACATCAGCTCCGCCAAGATTCATGTTGAAGGCATACTTGAGCAGGTTCTCGACGCCGTCGTCGAACGGAATGGCCTCGGGCAGCGCGTCGTCGCCGATGAGGGTGCTGTTGGCGGCGATCGTGCCGTCGAAGGCTTCCCTGGCGGTGACGCCGGTAGCCATGAGAGAGATGGTCAAAGATGTAAGCCGCGCCGGACACGTCTGCGCTCTCGTCGGGATTACTGTTGACCCCCGTGGTGCCGCTGTCCTCGTATTGAGCCCCGACCGCAACGGTGTCGCCCGAGACCGCCACCGAATAGCCGAACCAGTCTCCCTTCCCGGTGTTCGACGCCTTGAGATAAGCCTGCTGGGCGATCGGATCGATGGTGATCGGGTAGCGCGCGCCACGCTCGTCCACCAATAGGCGGATCAAACCTTCTGCCGCCGCCTCGAAGCGAGCGGACAGAGTTTCCCCATCAGCGCCCCATACCTTCAGGCCGGTGTAGTTGAGCACGGTTCCGCCGTGGGTGCCTTGGAACTGGACGCCCAGCCCATCCAGACTAACAACCGGCCGCAAATTCCCGCGAGTGTCGATCAATAAACAGAGCGGGGTGTCGTCGGCCGCTCCCTCCGGCCGCCGGGCCACGGTGAACCCGTGCTCAAGCCCGCGTTGATCGTTGATGAACCACTCCTGCACGGTGTCGTCCCATTGGTAGCTCAGGCGTTGGCCCTGTCCCCGCACCTCCGGAGTGCCACTGATGGCATGTTGTTGGTTGCCGAAGCCGTAACTCCGAAGCTCGAGCCCCCAGGTCCAATCCCCCAACTTGGGCGTGGCGAGAAAGCCGTCCTTGTCGAAGTGGGTGGTCCATTGCTGGCGGGATTGCGGGCCTGCATCACACCCGGCTCGCCTTCGACTGGCTGGAACGCATGGCGCCCGGCCTCATAGGCGGCGCGAATGCTTTGCCAGTCGGATTTTGCCAAACCCACGGGAGCTTGATCGGGTGATCCGGGTTGTTGGTGTGCGCCGGGTTGGCCTGGATTCCCAACGTCCGCAATTGCAGAGGTGATACCAAATACCGCGAGAATGGCTGCTCGGGTCAACGACAATGGTCTTGTCTTCATGTGAATGGATATTGTGGATTGATTTTGAATTGATCGAATCGGGGTGCCTTGTAGCCTCACCTTGTCCGAATGCGGACGAACGAACCGAGATCGAAGATTTTGGCTTTCGTTCTCAGGCGAAGCGTTCAGCTCAGGAACGGCGGCGGCGGGTGAAGAAGACTAGAGCAGAAATCGCGGCCAGAACGGATGTGGCAGGTTCGGGAACGCCGACGACTTCGAACCCACCGCCGCGAAACTGCAGCCAGGTCGACTCGAAGAGTCCGGTAACCTCCGTATAGGGCGAGGGCTCGTTGAGCATCGAATCGATGTCGATTTCGAGCGTGAGGCCGGTGAAGGCAAAACTGGAGTCTGTGAGGTTGGCCGTGGTCATCAGCGCGGGAGAGTGCACCGTATTTCCGAATCCTTCCGAAATTGGAGTCATCAGGGGGTTGAGAAGGAGGGAACCGGTGACTCCGCTGAAGCCGATAAGGCCGGAGGCCCGGGTTGCGTGGCTGCCGACAACGACGGCGGAGATCGAGGCGTCGATGTATTCGTTCCCGGAAGGATCCGCGAAGAGGCGGAGGGCCTGGTCGTTGGCAAAGGTGATCGTGGCGAAGACCTTGTCGCCTTGTCCGGCGGTGAAGGTGGTGGCGAGGGGAATGTTCCGGGAGGCGCGGAAATACAGGGAGCCGCCGGAGTTGAGGATGGTGAAGTCGTTGACTAGGTCGGCGGTCGCGCTGGTATAATACGTCGCGGCGCGGGAGGACGGGGCGGCGAGAAGGGTCAGGGCGGCGGCCAGGGAGGGGAAAAGGAAGACTCCACCGCCGCGGTGGTCCCGAACGGGGGAACGCTCCCGGGACGCGGTGAAGGCGGAACGAAACGAAGGAACCGCGAGGTTCGGAGCGGGCAGATTGATAGGCTTCATCGATAGGTCCTACCCCTTCGGCGCGGAAGTGTGACGGGATCAGTAAAAAAAAATCGCGGAAGCCAGGATCCGGAGCAGGGCGATGATCAGGGCAGGGCAACCTCCACGAGGGCAAAACAGCGGGGCGTCGTGGCAGGATCGCAGGGTTGCTCGGCCGTGACGCGCTCCCAGTTGTCGTCGATCGACACGACCGTGACCGCACCGGTCATCGGATCGAAGGAATCGAGATTCCCCGAAACCTTCGGGGTGTAGGTGAGTCCGCTGCCCTTGCGGCGGACAAACTCAACCCGCAGAACCGAACCGGACGGTGCCTCGGCGAGACCCACCGCAGGCAGGCCGCCCGTTCCCGTCCCGGGTGCCATCACCGATACATCCCACCCGCCAAGATTCATGTCGAAGGCGTACTTCAACAGATTCTCCACCCCATCATCATACGGAATGGCATTCGGCAGCGCGTCCTCTCCGGTCAGGCTACTGTTCGCGGCAATCACGTTGTCGAAGGCCTCTCTGGCAGTGACCCCAGTTCCCATGAGGGAAATAGCGAATGGATTATTCTCCGGCGCGTTGCTGGAAATTTGCAGGGTGGCCTCCGAGGGCCCGCCTGCCGGAGTAAAGGAAACGATGACGGCGTGAATCTCTCCCGGAAGCAGGGGATTCATCGGATCAAAGTTCGCCACGAAGCTGAACTGGGTCGAGCCCGGGGCTGGTGGGATGAAGATCTCGAGGTCATCAAGCGGAGCCGTGCCGTCATTCCGAATCGTGATGGAGACTGCCTTGGTGATGCCGTTGGCCACGTCCCCGAACTCAAGGAAACCGAGACCGGGCGTCAGCGGTGTTCCGTTGCTGCGGAGAACGACAATGACGGGAGCGGGTGGCGGGACGACCGAGAGAATGACATCGTTTCCGCCCGGCCCACCCTGATAGGTGAGCGTGAAGGTGTTCGGCCCGATGAAAATCTCCGATCTTTCCGGCAAGCCGCTGAAGTGCCCGTCGGTCGATTGGAGCGAGGTGTTTTCGAGGATCACCAGACTGCCGGAGGTCATCGCGGCGGCGCTGAGGTCGCTGATTTCAAGCGTGGTAGTGCCGTTTCCGAGAGACACATAGTCATCGACCACCGTGCGATCCGCTGTTTCGGTGTTCGTATTGATTTCGACCCGGTAGCGGTGCGAGGAACCGATGAAGGAAAGGCCGTTATCGATCGAGAGCGTGGAAATTCCAGGACCCGGAGCGAGCGTGGGCTGACCACCATTGCCATTGTCGCTCAGCGTGACCGTCCCGGCGATCGAACCGCCGCCGGAAAGGGTGCCGTCTGCAAGGACGAAAAGATTCAAGGACGGCGTTGTCAGACTTCCGGTGATTTCGAGCACTCCGGCGTCCACCTGCATTGAGGAAAGCGAATGGGAACCTTCGAGGACCATCGTCCCGCCGCCCGACATGCTGAACCCAAGCGTGCGGGACCCGGAGCCGAGGCTGTCCACGAGGGAACCGGAAAACGTCGCTGTCTGACCGGAGGGAACCGCGACGGTGAGAACCGAGTTCGTGGTCGTGCTGCTGTTGCCGACTGTTCCGGTGCCTTCTAGTTTGCCGATGGTCTCGTTTTTTCCACCGAGGTCGAAAACACCGTTGGACTCTAACGTCACCGTGACGGAGTCAGCAATTTGGTTGGAATTGAGGAGAGCAAGCACTTCGGTGCCGATGTCGTCGCCGATGCGCAGGTTCCCGCCGAAGGCCGTAATCCCGCCGGGTTGGCTGGTTTTGTTGAGGACCAGCCGTCCCCCGGTGACGTGGAGCGGCAAGGTGAGATTGTTGTTTCCCGTGCCTGCGAACTCCACGGTCCCCAAGCCTCGCTTCTCCATGGGAAGGGAATGCGAGCCGAAGCATGCACCCTCGATCCGGAGGAGCCCGGCCGGGTCTTCCACATCGATCACCGAGGTCTCCCCGGCATAGCCTCCCAGGGTGGCCCCGCCGAGAAAGGTAAGCGGCTCGGGGCCGACGACCTTCAAGGAAGAGGCGTATTGGCGATAGAGGTGCTGAGTCAAAACTCGCGGGCCACCGACTGCTTCAAGTTCAGGACCATCACCAACGACGCCACCGAGGCTGAAGTTTCCTGATGTCCCGAAAACCCCGTCATCTCCGAGCTGGAGACGCACCGCGCCGATGCCACTGAAACTTCCCGCGTTGACAGCGGAAGGGGTGAGGAGCGCAAGGGTCCTTGACGGAAAGCTGTTGTAGATCTGCACTTGAGAAAAGGTGCCGGTCAGCTGGGGCGCGAAGGTCCCGGAACCGTCACCGGAAAAGGCAAGGGTGCCCGCGTTATCGCCGTGAATCACGCCGGGATAGGTCGTGTCGTAAACGGTAATTTCGGCGCTTTGCCCCACCCGGATGCCGCCCGTGAGGCTGAGCGGACCTGTCGCGATGAAGTAGCTGCTGTCTGCGATGAAGACGCTTCCCGTTCCGGTGATGGACCCAGGGAACTCGCCGTTCCCGAAGAAACCGCTTCCGATCGTCAGTTCGTGGCCGTTGGTGTCGAGAGACCACCCGTCCCCGACGCGTGGAAGGACGCTGTTGGTCCCCGATTTCGTCCAAGATTGATCGGCTGCGAGGAGGAGCGGCAGATTGAAAAATGTGAATTGAATGAAGGTTCTGGTGTCACTGATGCCACCCGCTCCAATAGCAAGGGAGACTCCCCCAAACGAGGAAACGCCTCCAGACGCACCCCCGAGTTCGACACCGTGAACATGCCACGCCTGGTCAATGCTCGGAGTCGTCCGTGGTGAGGCCCCGAACACGACGATGGCGGTGCCGTCGTTCGGAGGCGGGGCGCTCCCATCCCAGTTGCCGCCATCCGACCAGTTGTCGGTGGTGCCGAGCCCGCTCCAGGTGAAGGTCGGGGGTATCACTCCCGTTCCTTGGATCGCGAAGGTGTAGGGATCTTTGGTGGCATCGTTGCTGGCGACCGAGATCGTCGCGCTGCGAAGTCCTACGACCGATGGATCGAACGTCACATCAAAGGTCGTCGATCCTGCGGGGGGAACGCTTGTCAAAACGGGCTGGGTCAACGTGAAGTCGGCTGCTTCCGGGCCGGAAGCCGACACCGGGTCGGGCGTGGTTAAAAGCAGATCCGCCGTCCCGGCATTCTCGATGGTGAAGGTCCGGGTGATCTCGCCGCCATTGATGTCTACATTTTCGAAATCCGTGTGGTCGCCCGTGTCAGGAGATGCGTCCCCTGCTTGAATCAGCACGCCGTTACCGCGGAGCGCGATCTGCGGTTCTGGAGAAGGGGGGCCGACGCGCAGCTTGCCGGTGCCGAAAGTGTAGGTGCCATTCGGCTGAGGAAGGCCACCGATCACAAGCGCACCAACGACGTCGGTGCCGCTGTGGGTGAGATTCAGGTTCGCGGGGCCGGGCATCGTGACGGTCGAGGAGTCGTCGAACACCTCATTGTTAACCACGGTGAGGACGGCATTTGTGACAGTGGTGTTTCCGGTGTAGGAGTTTGCTCCGGAAAAGGTGACGTTGCCTTGGGTGATCACATCGCCCCCCGCGCCGGCGTCGCGGATTTGGCCTGAGATCTCCAAGTTGTTGGTGCCGCCACCTCCAAGAAATCGGACCGCGGAGGGACTGGCCTCGCTGTCGTAATTCAAAATGACGTCTCCCGCGATGACATGGTGGGTGCCGGTCGTGTTGTAGGTCGCTATATTGCAGCCTGCACCCCCGCCGCTGAGCTCGATCTCGGCGGTGACCGTGAGCGGAAGCGGGGCGTAGGAATCTCCGATGTAGAGAGAGGTGCTGGCGCCGAGTCTGAGCGGGAGTCCATTCGCCGCTCCGAGTGCATGGGTGCTGCCGATGGTCAATAACTGTCCGCCGGGCACGACGACGCGTCTTGCGGAGTTTACAAACGTAAGCGTGGAGTTGTCTCCACCGATCCTCACGTTAGCCAGTTCAAGATCCTGTTGGAGGTTGGTTCCAGTTAGGTTTCCGTAGTACACTCCGTTTGATAATTTGAACGTCTCCGCACCAAAATTGATGAGGTTGATCTGCCGGGTTCCCCAGTTTCCGGAAAGTGCCGCGCTGTTGGCATTGTGGTAGAGGACCGATCCCGAGGCCGGTCCCGTCGTTGCGGCGGAGGAGACAAGGCCTCCCTGAAGGTTAAGATCGCCTGCCCAGTTTTCCGCGTTGATCACGTTGAGATCCAGCCCTCCTGTTCCGAGCTTCAAGATGGTGCCGCTGCCTTTGAGTTCACGGCCGTTCGTGGTGTTGAAGGCGGTCAATCGAATGAAGCTCGGCGAGTTAACCGT
>Ga0105051_10003292_pt1 | contig 19749 bp, 10 predicted proteins | sample FRY02_FD_78383 | JGI IMG/M metagenome (GOLD analysis project Ga0105051, IMG submission 78383) | Freshwater microbial communities from Lake Fryxell liftoff mats and glacier meltwater in Antarctica - FRY-02 (megahit assembly) | ecosystem: Environmental > Aquatic > Freshwater > Ice > Glacier... | reverse complement strand
TTCCGACATTTCTACCGCAAATGTTGACAAACCCTTAAATAAATTGTCATTGCCTAATATTCTTGTAAATATTCCTGTATATGGGACATATTGAAATTGACTACTTGCTACATACAATCCAGCTTGTGCCATTATCAAATTGATTCCCAGGGCACGTATTATGCTTGTTTTTCCGACAGCATTTGTTCCATATAATAACATAATATCATTGTCTGTTCCTATACTGACGTCATTTGTCACGTATAATTCTTCTGTGTTGAGTTGCTCAATCAATGGATGTCTCAATTCTTTTGCGTTTATGTATGATTTATCACCGCTTTGTATAGTTGGTTTGTAATAATTATATTTGGTAGCAATATAACACATGTTTTGTAGAAGATCCAACTCGGAACAAAACTGTATCAAGTTCATAAATTCTTTTTCATATTGTTGTAAATCTTGTATAAACTGATTATAAATGATGGTAATTAAATCCTTCATATTTTGTTTTGACTGAACGATATTATTTGTTATTTTTGTAATTATTTCATTTGTAATATTTACATTTGTCCCTGTAGCTGTAGTTGTATGTACGTCAGAAATAAAATCAAATTTTTCTTTCTCTCCGTTATTCGTTGTAAATTCTAATATTACTGTATGATTACCTTTCTGAATCTGCTGTTTTAATATATTTCCTCTGCGACTCGTACATTGAAGCATGATCCCTGATTTATCAGTTTCGTGTAATTTTACGAAACCATTTTTGCTGGGTTTCTCTCCTTGTGTAATTATTTTATCTAAATAGCATCGTGTCGCTTCCAGTTTATTTATATTATTTTCTCTCGTGTCAATACATTTATCAAGTTCTGTATTTACTCCTTTTTTTATAAAATTCGTATCAAAATCCATCGTATTGATGTCTTTACATGGTTCTAATACAAACATGCTATCAAATAATTTTTGTAATGTAGAACATATAGTCGCGATATTCATGTTATTCGTCATTACAATATCCTGTCGCAAATATTTGTCAATGGTTTGATCACGGCTTAATAAAGTGAATACATTCTGAATCGTAGAGAGATTTTCATATAAATAAAAAAGGTTTGATGGTGTAATTTTCTTCAAATATATTTGCCTATTTAATTTCTCAATATCTTTCATGTTTTTTAATTCTCTTCTCCAATCCATCCAATATTCGGTATTTAATAAATATTCGGTTATGTCGTATTTTCGTTCTATTTTCTCTCTACATGTTGTTGGGTTGAGTATATTATACTTGAAACTTCTTATCCCCATTGGGGTAATACAATTGTTTAAGAAACTACTTATTGAAGATAACTTTCCCTTGTATTTGTGGTCGTCTAGTATATTTAATTGCTGTAAACTGTGGTTCGCTAACAACATACGGTCGGTGTTGTTTTCGATAATTGGCTCTTGTATCTTATTTATTAAATTGGGATTATGTTCATACACAAAGTTCAATAGGTAGATGTAACTTTGTAGTCCGTATACAAATCCCAAACTATTTTGTAGGATTGTCTTGGAAATATTATGAGAGAAAAAACGAGTAATTAATTCTTGTTGATATGTTTGTTTTTCCGCATTTTTTATTTGATTATTTGTTATACTACTTAACTTGTGAATTTTTTTACTTTCTATGTTCACGTAATGAATAATATCATTTAGTTTGGGTTCTTCTATATTTGAAATTATAATCATTTCATTTGGATTATATGTGCTTACAAAACGCTCCAATTCATCATATGTAGTTGGATTATGAACATTCTCAGTGACTGTTTCATAAAATAGATTTTTACCTGTAACTATATCTATGTTTGACATGCCAATAATTATTTTACTTTGTTTGTTTAGTATGTTCTTTTCTGTGCGATGTATCCAAATACATGATATATTGTTTGATATTTGGTCATTGTTAACTGAAAAAAATGTTCCAGGAGAGAAAATACCAGTTAAACTACGGGTAGTATTAGATGTCTGAGCATCTTGACTGTAAACAACCGCAGTATATCCATTGTTTTGTATCTTTTCGACATATTTATCTATAACATAATCGCGAAACCCCAACATGCGGATAGTTTCTGTCTTATTCGCTGATGCTAATTCAGTAAAACGCTTGAAGTCAATAACCTGTTCTTCTATAATTTCTTTTGTTTTTTTACATATTTCAGTATACACTTCATAAAAAGCCCCGACTTGAAACAATAGCATTGTTTTTTCGCCATATTTCTCTCTGTATTCATCACGTAACTGAAAATATTGTTTAAGCATTGCCATTATACTAATAAATATAAATAGATGTATTTATATTTATTACTAAAAACATGTAACTATAATACATATTATACTACCTACCTCTCTTTAAATAATTCGGTCAAATTAGCCAGTTTGGTCGGTATTAAATTTAATTGTCCACCGCCATATAAAAATACGAAATACATTACATGATATACTAGGACAGATGCGATAAACGTACTTATTAATGTTAATATTACATTTGACCAAAACCCATAATATGAATTTTTTCCATACTCTAGCGCTAGCCTAAATTCAATCGCTACAACGGATATAATGGTAGCCGCCAGTGCATTCAGAATAAACGCTTTAAAATAAGAGGTAGCCTTTAATGTTGTAAAAATGGGAAGTCTCATAATATGTATTATATATTATGAAAGATTAAAATATTGTATGGTATTGATATATGTAATCAAATATGTTTTGATAAATAATCACATACGTTTTTATACGCTACAATGTTATTTGTTTTTATAATTTTATTCAACTCCATATATATCTTATTTTTTACATCCATACTATGCTTTCCTTTACATATTTTGGCCATAATGTTTTCGGGATCCAATGTCTCACATATTAAATTATGAATCATCATTTTATCGTGTTTTCCCAATAAGACGTTATATAATATTTCTCCATTATAGGGTATTTTTGTAACATTTTTACATATTTCAACTAGTTCCACAGCCTTTGTCATTTTCCCCTTGTAGAACACTTTGTGTTCATTACTTATATGAACATCCTTATTAGGTATATTCATTCCCAATGCGTCTTTTTGAATACATGTAATATATTTAAATATAGGGGTTGTTTGTGTAATAGCAATGATTTGGTTGCCTCTTACGGTATGTCTATCAGGTTGTAATTTTTCGATGGGAATATCTCCTTGGTCTGTAGTAACTAATGTTCCAGCAGGAAAGCATATAGGCACCATTGATTCTGTAACCCCTGTTTTTAATACATCTATAGTTATAATCATATCTCCCGAGTCACCAGTCAGACCAACCTTGAGATTATTTACACTCATCCCTATTTCACGTGCGTAATTCGTTTTCACCAAATCAACTATTAAATTTTTATTATAAATGGATATGTCATCTATTTCGTATCCCTGTATAGTTAGTTTGATTCTGTCTTGTATATATTTGTTAGTTGTACTAATTACAAGAACTTCACTAGTTATATCTTCTGTTATAAACGATCTTGAAATACGTGTTTTCATAAGAATTACAAAGTCCAGATTGTTGTAAATTCTATTAATTATTTCATTGGAAGTAATTTCAATAATATTAACATCTACCGCTTTACCCCCCACAGAGGTCTGACCGGCTAGACTTAAGTTGTTACTAGTTATAGCTAACATATTCAGTGTCGTTAAACTACTCCCCGATAATGCGTTCGGATCAATAGTTATAAGTGACGGTGGTATATATATACTAGATAATGATGTAGTACCACTAAATACATACGCACCTATACTTGTAACTGAACTCGAAAGAGAAACTGAACTTAAACTTGTCGCATTTTTGAAAGCGTTGTCCCCAATACTATTTACTGAATTAGAGAGTTCAACATCTAGTATAGTTGTAGCGTTTAAAAAAGCATCGGCACCAATACTACTATAGCCATATACATCTACACGAGTTCCACCACTTAGATCTTGGGTAGCATTTATTAGAGTGCCAGTTCCATTAAATACTTTTGTAATAAACGATACATTGGCACTTATATCATAGAATTCACCGGTCCCCATGGGTATACCAAGACTATCTATATTAGTTGACTCATCGAAGATAACATTATTTATGTTAGAACTGGTGAATGCGTTATTACAAATATCAGTTACGGTTGATGGTATTGTAATTGTAGTTAATATGGTTGATACTCCTTGAAACGAATAGGGACCAATAGTTGTAACACTATCTGGTATATCATATTGAGTGAGGTCCTTATTATCTGGATAATTAATTAAAGTAGTAAGATCGTTATTAAATAATACGCCATCGACCGATGTAAAAAAATTATTGGAAACATCTACAATAAAACTATTTAACGCATTCATCCCATTAAACGCAGTGTTATCTATATTTATTACTGAACTAGGTATAGACATCTCCGTAATATGTGTAACATCTTCGAATGCGGAAACACCAATACTAATGACAGTATTTGGTATTGATATCTGTTCAACATAATCATTTGATACAAGAAAATTGTCAGAAATAATGATAACATTTGTTCCAAGATTTATATTATAAGAAGTAATACTAGAAATCGATGTGCTACCGTCTATATCATTTGTAGTATAATCATCCGGATTGTCTTGATTTTCCGCATTCCTGCTTATGAAAAGAGACGAACTTGGTGTTGTAATATTAACATTTTGTGCCCCATAAAATTTATCATTTATACCAAGTTCTATTGGATTTTTACTTTGTGATATCAGACTTATGTTCAATATTTCTATAGTTACATTATACATTGAAACTGTCAAATTATTTATAGAACTAAATGCGTCGTCTTCAATTTCTGTAATAGTATATGGTATATATATATTGGTTAAATTTGTGTTTCCAAATGTATCCTTCTTAATCGTACTAAGTCTTAATGGTATATCTATACTTGCTAATGATGTATTTTGAAATGCTTCATTTCCAATAGTCAATGCCGTACTGGAAATGACGAATTCCACAGTATTCAACCGACTATTATTTTTAAATGCTCCATTTCCAATGGTTTCAACTGACCCTGGAATAGTTATTTCAGTTATAATAGTATCGCTAAAAGCAGAGCTTTCAATACTTGTAAGATTTGAATTATCGCTAGTATATGTTACTTTCTCCAACTGGCTGGCAAACTGAAATGCGTTACTTCCGATAATAGTAACATTTTCACCTATAATGACCTCTACAATATCATTTATACTAATATCACTTGAATATAAAGTCTCAACAAGTGTTCCAGATATATCAATGTATATAGGTATTTTAAGATCGTTATAATTCTTTACAAATGCAGTGTATTTATCCACATTTAAAATGACAACATTTGCTTTACCGTAAAAGATTTGATCTGAAACTGCATCTGGATCCGTATTAAATACGTAAGCTTTGCTATCATTCCGATTTAATGTATCTAATGTTTCTGGCGTCATATAAACAGTGTGTAATCCACTACCCTGAAATGCTGCTCTACCAATACTTGTTACCGTCGATGGAATGTTTATATTAGTTATACCGCTACTATCTTGAAATGCGAATTCTCCAATAGTAGCAAGGGATGAATCAATTGTAAATATAATACTTGTCAGATTATCAGTAGGAGAGAAGGCAAAATTACCTATAGTTGTTACTGAACTCGGTATATATATAGTTTCAACAGTAGAACCACTAAATGAATTAGCAGATATTTCAGTCCAACCGGTTGCTAACACTACTTCAGTCTTAGTTATATCATACGATATATCGTTCGTAAATACAGTATTTTCACCTGATACAGATATTATAATAGGCGGCATATATATATATATACAATATACATTTTGTTGAATTACTCATTTATTTACTATGAGTAATTCAACATACAGCTACTAAATATAAACAATACAATTAAATACATCCATTATTTCAGATTTCATACCCAGACACACTACCACTTGTCCAATGATAACGTCTATCATATTGATTGATATAATTTGTTATACTCTAACATATTACCGGTTGTAATTAGGCTTGACACTTTTTTATACAGTTTCATCTTCTCTTGTGTATTGTAATTTCCGTTATGTATTTTTGCCATTATATTTTCAGGATGTAATGTTTCACAGATTAAATTATTTATCATCATTTTATCATGTTGTTCCATAAGTACATTATATAATATCTCTCCTGTATATGGTATTTTTGTGACGCCTTTACACAAGTTAACTAATTCCTTTGCCTTTATCATTTCCCCTTTATAATATAACTTGTGTTCTTTGCTAATCTGTGTATTTTGACAAGGAACGTTTTTAGCAAGGGCATTCTTTTCAATGTTTACAATGTATGTATGAAGTGGTTGAGATTGTGTTATTGCGACAATGCGTTTATTGCGTATAGTATGAGTATCAGGGTCTAACTTATCTATCGCTACATCTCCTAAATTTGTTCTAACAGGAGTTCCAGCCGGAAAGCAAATAGGTGTATTGGATGGAGTTGTATCAACATATGAACAATCACCAACGCCTCCAAAAAAATTGGTAATTTTACCGTCATTAACGGTCAACTCAAATTCCCCACGATCATAGCTTGTCATACTTATTTCATTTATGGTGGTTTCATGAAATATACTGGCACTATTCATTGAAATATCACTAATAAGAGGTTGAAATGTAACATTGGTCAACGCATTTATTAAATATGCAAACGCATTCTCGTCAATTCTACATTCCATCTCTATAGGGAAAAATAACGATGTTAGACCCGACCTACTAAACGCCCGAATACCTATATTTGTAATAGTTGTTGGAAAAGATATATTGGTTAAAGCACTACATTCATAAAATGCTTCCTGACCAATGGTTTCGATACGGGAACCAGAAGCAAACGTAACAGATTGTAGATTCGAACAACCATGAAAAGCCGACTCGTCAATAGATGTTACTTGTGCGGGTATCACTATAGACGTTAAACCGCTACAAAACTGAAACATTCTTTTTGATATAGTAGTAAGGTTAGATCCAGTCGCAAAAATAACACTTGTCAACATAGTATTGTTCTTAAACGCTTCTTCACCAATGTGTGATACACTATATGGAATTGTAATAGTCGGTAGTTTAGTATTTTCGAATACATTATCACCAATCGTTTCTAGTATAGAAAATTCACTAAAGGTTATACTTATTGGTTCTGATCCGAAGCTATTCCAACCTAAGCTATAACTAAATGCTTCGTCACCAATACTTACAACATTTGGTGGAATAGTAATACTGGAAATACCTGTATTTTTAAACGCGCCTGATTTTATCACTGTCAGTATATTATCGAGTTCAACTGACATTAATTTAAAACTATATGCAAAAGAATTCACTCCAATACTAGTATAGTTTAAAATAGTAGCATTTATAGACGTGTTATTTTCTCCAGAAAAGTAGATACCGCCATTAATTAATTCCCCGTTATTATTGTGAGTATCATCATCTATATTTTTATTAAACTCGTGTGTAGTAACATATATATCTACCGGATATGGCGCCCCAAAAAAAGGTCGTGTAAGACCTGCTGTTAAATTGAGATAATTAACAGTAAACGACGATTCAAATGTTACGCTAGTTAAATTATTGGCATTAACTGCAAATTCAGAGGATATTATCTCGACGTTTCTTGGTAAAGTAATAGTGGTTTGTATAGGACCAATACAATTTCTACCTAACTCTCGTATACTTGTAAAAATGATTTCTTCTGCATTTGGAAACAATTTATTCAGTTCACTTACAGAACTATTATTACCATAGTGCGATACTTCAATTTTGCGTATATTGTTCATAATTATGTTTATAGGTAAATTAACAGCTGGTGGTATGAAGATATTGTCACTTATATTACTATCAAACAATATCAGGTTGCGAGCAAGTGTATTTTTATATCGGGTATTACTACTCATTGTGTTAAGAGTGCTTAACCCATCAATGCGATTCTCGATATATATTGTATTCGTATCATAATTAACGACAGTTGTATCATCACTATTATGGTTCTCTGCAAAAAGATTGCTTTTCACTTGATTACCGGCATTAATACCGTCGGGAAGTCTCCTCGCGCTACTGGTTCCATACGGATTGTCGAATACAGTTGTGTCATTAAATATAATAGTTTGTAAATTTGGAAAATAACTAGGAAATATATACAACCCTCTTGCTCTATCATACTCATGTTCATAGAAATTATAAGCATTTAAATAATACAATTCACCGTCATCATTGATCTCAGTAAGTGTATATGTACCTGGTTGATATAAAAAATCGGTAGGATTTTGTTGAAAATCTATCACAATATTAGTATAATTTCCAGAGATATCTGTTCTGTTTCTAATGCCCCCAATATTATTATCATTTCTTAGTAGTAATGTAGGTGTATTTCTGGATGTAAATGGTACATTAATTCTACTATTATTAACACCACTTCGTGTTAGAATAAATAGGTGGGATTGAGCTTTTATTTCTACAAGTGGTGCACCAAAGAATTCGTGTCTATCCTCTTCATTAGAACTTATACTTATGGGTAATTCAAATAAATCTAAATTAGTTGTTTCGTCAAATGTGACTGTGTCTAAATTGGAACAATTTACAAATGCGTTAGATCCAATAGCAGTAACTGACGGTGGTATAGTAATATTTTGTAACCCGATACAACCGTTAAAGGCATTTGAACCAATATTCAAAAGCGATGTTGGGAAAAGTATGGCAACAATTCCTGAATTTTTAAATGCTTCGTCGGAAATGTCAGTAATTTTATCGTGCATAGTAATATTAGTCATACTTGTAGTCCCCTCAAACGCATTGTTTCTAATCTTTGTAACACGATTTGGTATAATGAATGATTGTAATCCTGTACAATCCTTGAAGGCATTGTGTTGAATCCTACGCAGTGTTTTGTCTATAAAGTTTACTCCTATTATTCTATCAGCATTCTCGAATGCACTCCGACCAATAGTGTTATAACCTCCTATATATATGATAGGCGAATTTAATAACAATTTAGTAGAAGGCCATAGAACTGAGGTTTGAGTATTTATACTATAAGGAGTAAAATATTTTGCCACAATCTGAATTCCTACACTGGCTTTGCCATAAAAGCTTCGATTGAAAAATCGTTCTACATCTGGAAGAGGTCGATGTAACTCTGGGTCAAGATTGTACGAACGTTCATATGTAACAAAATTAACATTAGAATTTTTGAAGGCATCTTCGCCGATTGTTAATTGTTCGTCTGTAGTAATTACGAGAATACAGTCCGGGTTCTCTGTACTAAAAGCACCATCAAACGCGTTATTACCAATATATCTTGTAGACCTATTAATTTGAACACGCGTTAATCCAGTACAGTTTTTAAACGCATATGGTTGAATTGTATTCACCAAATTAGAATTAACCTCGGTCAAGTTGATTGCATTAGAAAACGCGCCCGCATTAATCACGCTAACTGAATCAAACAAATAATAAATAGTATTATCTTTCTTACATGGATACTTGATAATGGTTCTCATGTTACCTCCATATAATACTCCATCACGTATTGATATTATGATTGATAGTTGATTAGTAACAGGACTAGCTGGGTTGTCAAACGCCACGAATGTATAAGGCGAGTCTCCACTTTTATTCAATCCAAACTCTAGCAATTCAGTCATATTTACAAACTCGACTTGTTGAATATTACGAACAGAGTATGGGATATCTAACGTAGTCAAACTATTAGCATCATTGAATGCCCCTACATAAACAGTGAGAACACGGTAGTCTATCTGGTACATCATGGTGGTACTGTATAACGGATATTGTATTAAACTTGTATATGTACTATTATATAAAACGCCGAAGCTATCAGTTACAAAACTGGAAGAACCATCTTCTACTAAAAATTGATTGATCTTAGCATATTCTAATGCACGCTCCTTTATAGTTTGAACCGTGTTTGGTATAGTATACGATGACTCTTCTCGCACTCTCAGATAACCAATTGGGTATTGAATTAATATGGTTTTATCTTTGTTAAACAATACACGATCGACTGAAGAAAAGTTTGGGTTAACAGTTGATACCGAAAATGTATGTAATGAAGATAAATTGCGAAATGCATCTTCTCCAATAGTAGTCACGCTCGTTGGTATTGTAAAAAATCCCAACGAAGACATTTCTTGAAGGGCATTTGCTCCAATAGTAGTGACCGAACGTGGTATGACGAAGCTAGTTATCAATGCCAACCCACGAAAAGCATTTGTCCCAATAGTTGTTAGATTACTATTTTCATCAGATGTTTCAAATGTTATTGCTGTTAAATGTGAAGAATATTGAAATGCTCCATCTTCAATACTGACTACACTAGCAGGAACCATAAATGTGGTAATAGATGTATCTTTAGAGTAATACAGTATTAATTTACTCATACTAAAATCATATAATGCTCCATTTGAAGTAGAATAATTATTATTAACTGATTGAAATGAAATATCATTTAATGCGGTTGCTCCCTTGAATGTAGCAGCACTTAGGTTGCTAATAGCAGAATTAGACGTAAATATAATACTAGTTAGACCAGACCATTGGAATACATTTGTTCCAATAGTCGTGACAGAAGATGGTATGTTAAGCTGTGTGAGTTTAAATGTATTTTTAAATGCTTCATCACCTATAGTAGTTAATTGAGACGGTTGTTCATCCGTGTAGTTGAAGTTGACACCCGATAATTCTATAGCATTCTTAAAAGCAGCTGTACCAATATTAGTGACAGTGTACGGTATTCCTATATTTAATAATCCAACTTTATTCATGAAAACATTATTAGATATGTCAGTCCATCCATCCAGAAAGTTCACGTCAACTAGCTCACTCAACGTAAACAATACGTCATCTGTTATACTCGATAGTCCTTGAAAATATGGCAAGTTTATAGTACTATTCATTGTGTTATAATATAATATAATATTACATATTATATTACATATTATTTGTCCGTAAAGAAAAATGAGATAATATAATACCTCCTAAATTGAGGATAGGTATTATCTTATATAATCTCAATACATTGTGTTAATTGTCCATCTATCTTGTTCTTGGTTTGTGAATACAAACTACAAAATACAAAATACAAAATCCACTTGGTTTGTTTCTATAACATTCAGTTATAGTAAATATTTACGACAATTATTATTTGTATTACATTCACATATACCGTGGATTATATAATTCATCCGTTTCAAGTAGGTTTATTCTATCTACCACATATATTTGTTATTGTTTATTTACAAAATTATGTATTTGGATATCATTTGCCACATTGGTTACATCTCCAGCTAAAATAGATTGTTCGTATAACATTCTTAAAACATCATTAGGAGCCGTGGTGCCAATTTTGATTAAATTTTTATCATATAAATGTTTTTTTACTTCAATAATAGGCTTTTGTTGTAAAAGCCCATGCTCTCTTTTTACTTTTCTCCGCGTATTATTATTTTTAATCAATATAGATACTTTTCCACCAACCTTGCCTAGTCTATACGTACTTTTTCTGATTGTTCTTTTTTTTTGACGTATTTTTTTATACGATTTTTTTAAATCAGACAATTTTTGTTGTCTATGTGTTAAATGATTGTTATTACTATTACTATTACTATTACTATTACTATTACTATTACTATTGCGTTGGATGACAATAGGGTTTTTTTTCAGTGTTTTATTATGATATTCACGATATGTAGGTTTGCTACCACCCTTTAAACAACCATATGGTGTATCTGGTTTGATAGAAAACGTTTGTATTGGTGATATGTTGGGTTGAGGCATAGGTTGAGGCATAGGTTGGTACATTGGTTGAGGCATAGGTTGGTACATTGGTTGAGGCATAGGTTGAGGCATAGGTTGATGCATAGGTTGGTACATTGGTTGAGGTATATGTTGAAATTCATAATTCATAGAATTAACACCACCGCCATGTAATTTATTCGATATAGTTGACGATGAAGCGACTGTTGAATAATACGGAATATCAAAATCCACGGGTAATTCAACCGACACTAATGGTTCATTTGGTCCCTGAATACTAGTCATAGGTTTATTTTCAGTAGGAACTCGAGATTTTATAGTCCTATTTTTCTGCCGCTTGTCCTTTTTTATTTGTTTGTTTTTTTCAGATAATTTGTTTAAATATTCGAGCGAATTCATGAAACTGTCATGAAATCCGTCTTCTTTATTTTCAATACCAATATCGTTCTTTTTTATACTAGTTACATCTTTTGATATTTTTTCATGCTGTTGATGTTTTTTTATTTTCTCCAGCAATGTTTTTTTCAAGGAATTTGGTTTTATTACTGGTTTAGGTTTAGGTTTATCTTGACTAGTTTTATTTTTTTTAGTTTTATTGGCGCCACCCGTAGAAGAAAAAAAGGTTTCATTGATTACTATTTTTCTATTCTCAGACATAATATATTTTTTATCAATATAAAATAATACAAAATAATACAATATAACACAAAATAATACATGTTTACATTGAGATACAACAATTACAGGTGTATAAACAATGATACAATTTTTATTATTTTTGTTATTTATATTATTAAATATGTTAACAATAAATAGTGCTATAGATTTGTTTTAAACGTGCTTGTTCTTCTATTTGTTTTTCACTAGTTCCCATCTGTTTATATATAGCAAACCCTTTTTCTAAATCTTCCATAGTTAAGTGTGTTCTTTCTTCTTTTGGTAAACAAAATACTCTGCGACTATGGGCTATTTTTACTTTTGAAAAAAGTGTTTCCATATCACGACCAAAATACTTAAAATATTTCTTATTTTTATCAAACCAGTTAACACATAATGGGTTCTTCAACATCCAACCACATTCGAAAACCTTTTTTTCGAATATTTGCATTAATTCCTTGGCAGAGTATTCATCCATTTTAAATTTCCATGTGAAACGTGACTCCAAACCAGTATTATAACTAAAAAAACAGTCTTTTAATTCGTGTTCATATCCAGCAATGATACACATCAAATCCTTTTTATGGTCACTCAATGCTTCACAAATAGTGTCGATACATTCCTTTGAGAACGAATCACGTTTTTCATTGTTTCCTAAAGCATAAGCTTCATCTATAAATAGAACGCCACCTAAACATTCTTTAATAACATCCTTTGTTTTTATAGCAGTCTGTCCTAAAAATCCGGCTACTAAGTCATCCCGCGTTACTTTTTTAAAGACATTATTTTTTAACATACCCAAATTACTAAATATTTTGCCCATGATTTTAGCTACTTCTGTTTTGCCAGTTCCAGGTGGACCACAAATAACCGTATGCATATAATCAGCGTTATTAGGAGATACCGTATGTAAATCTTGAATAAAATACAGAATTTGGTCTACAATATTTTCTTTCATGGTTTTCATTCCAATCATATTTTGAAGTTCCAATAGGGATGGTTTTATCTTGTGAAGAGTGTTCATATTAATGTTATATTCCACATTGTCGGCTAAAGGATATTTATCACACAAATCAATCAAATCGTCTAGATTTTCTATTTTTGCATTAATAGTTATCTGTTCCTTTTTAATATATTCATTAAGTTTGATACCACCGTCATAGTCAGGTATTTTGTTTTCAATTTGTAGCGGGCGATATGAAATACCTGAAAAAAAGGGCGAATTATATTTTTCAAAGAATTCCGTTTCACTTTGTTTTAATAAAATTTTCAATAATTGATTGGTTTTATCTCTGTCGATATTAACCGTTTTATCGCGACTATATGTATCACTAACAATATTATCAAGACATGTGAATAATTTCTTTTGTTTTATATTAGGATTAGTATTAAGATTAGTCATTATGTTACAATCAACTATCTGGTTTATATTATTTTCATGGTTTATAATATTTTCATTCAAGTCATCTAATATTTTTAATATATGTGGTGTTTTTGTTTCCTTAGATGTATGTAACGTAGTTTTCGTATCTATTTTATCATTATGTGTGTGTTCATTTACATTAAAAACATTGTTTGATATATCAGTTTGATGTTTATTGTGTCGATTGTTGCGTTTTTTATAAAAACGAACTCGATTATTTCTATTATTTAACATTTATTTATATATTATATACAGATTATATTTTAATTAATTTGTAATATTGGGATTTTTAATAATTTTTTTATAAAAAGAAATTGATTTATTAATTGGTATATTAAATGAATCAAACAATAATGTCTAGTAACATAGAAATGGATTTAAATACTAAGGTTGATAGAGGTATAGATTTGGCCATGGACCAGTTGACGGACCAGTTGACGGACCAGTTGACGGACCAGTTGACGGACAATGTCACAAGTAAGTTATCAGACAAGTTTACAGAAACTCCATGGTCGGTGATTGAATCTTATTTTAAGGACCAACACTTGGCACAATTAGTTAGACATCAACTAGAATCTTATAATAATTTTGTAAATTATCAAATTCAAAAAACAATTGACATGTTTAACCCGGTTCAAATATGCTCAGAAAATGATTACGATAAAGAAAGCGGTAAGTATAGTTTGGAACTCTTTATTACATTTGAGAACTTTCATCTCTATAGACCGCAAATTCATGAAAATAATGGAGCATCCAAACTAATGTTTCCACAAGAAGCAAGACTTAGAAATTTTACGTATGCGTCTATGATGACAATTGATTTGAATATCAAGTATATTGTTCGTTCTGGTACAAATTTAGAAAATAGTCAGACATTTTATAAAATCTTGCCAAAAATTCATATTGGAAAATTGCCAATCATGTTGAAATCATCCGTATGTGTATTAAATCAGTATCAACATATTCATGAAAATGTAAGTGGCGAATGTAAATTTGACGCAGGTGGTTATTTCATAATTAATGGTAGTGAAAAGACTGTTCTGGGTCAAGAACGTGCGGCTGAAAACCGCGTATATTGCTTTAATGTTAGTAAAAATAATAACAAATGGAGTTGGTCCGCTGAAATAAAATCAGTTCCAGACTTTAAATGTATTAGTCCTAAGCAAATTAGTATGATGATTACAAGTAAAATTACCGGAATTGGACCGTCTATTTACATCCAAATTCCACGATTAAAAAATCCGGTCCCTTTGTTTATTGTATTTCGTGCTCTAGGTGTATTGACTGACCGAGATATTTGCGAAAAAATCATTTTGAATATGGAAGCAAATAAGTATAACAAGATGAAATTTGGACTTCAAGGAAGTATTGTGGAAGCAAATAATATTATGACACAAGAAGACGCCATCAAGCATTTAATGGGACATGCTATGTTTACGCCTATTAATATGGATAAAGAGACTGGTATGAAGAAGAAACGTGACTTTACTACTGATATTTTAAACAATGATTTGTTTCCACATTGCCATAATATGACACAGAAAATCTACATGCTTGGATATATGACAAACAAATTACTAAGATGTAGTTTTGGCTGGATCCAACCAGACGACAGAGATTCCTATTTAAATAAGCGTATTGATTTAACTGGAACATTACTGAATAATTTATACCGCAATTATTTCAACAAATTAGTAAAGGATATGCAAAAGCAAATTGTGCGTGAAATCAATACCGGATCGTGGCGTTCTACCGAGGACTATTTGAATATTGTAAATACGACTAATATATATAAGATAGTTAAATCAACTACTATTGAAAATGGGCTCAAGCGTGCATTGTCTACTGGTGATTTTGGAATTAAAAACGTAAATAGTAACAAGGTGGGTGTTGCTCAAGTTTTAAATAGGTTAACTTATATTTCGAGTTTAAGTCATTTGAGACGTATTAATACGCCGATTGACAAGAGTGGTAAATTAATTCCTCCGCGTAAATTACATAGTAGTTCGTGGGGATTTTTATGCCCTGCTGAAACACCAGAAGGTGCTAGTGTAGGTGTAGTGAAAAATTTAAGCTACATGTGTCATATAACTATACCCAATAATAGTGGTCCAATCCATGACTATATATTACCATATATTACGCCATTAGAGAATGCTACAATCACACAACTAGAAAAAAATGTGAAAATATTTGTAAATGGAGCTTGGTTGGGTATAAGTGAAGACCCCAGCACACTATACAATACATTTAAAGAAAAAAAATATCATGGCATGATTAATATTTATACGTCTGTTATATTTGATTATAAAAATCGTGAGATCCGTATTTGTACAGATGCTGGTAGATTAATTCGCCCGGTGCTTAGAGTGAAAAACAATGATATTATTTTGAAACGGGATATTGTAGATAAAATTAAGAAGGGTGAGTTGGATTGGAATGATTTGTTGACAAGTTGTAAAATCAGTGAGTCAGTAATTGAATATATTGACCCCGAAGAGCAGAGCTTTGGTATGATTGCTATAAAGCCAAAGGATTTATATAATTCAAGTCAGTTTATTTATAAATACACGCATTGTGAAATTCATCCCAGTACAATATTTGGTATTTTGGCATCATGTATTCCGTTTCCTGACCATAACCAAAGTCCTAGAAATACATATCAATCTGCTATGGGTAAGCAAGCAATGGGTGTATATGTTACGAATTATGACAATCGCATGGACAAGACCGCCTATGTATTAACATATCCTGCTAGACCATTAGTCGATACACGATTAATGAGTATGGTGAAGTTAGATAAAATTCCAGCAGGCACACCAGTCATTGTGGCAATTATGACGCATAGTGGTTACAATCAAGAGGATAGTTTGTTATTTAATCAAGGTTCGATTGATAGAGGTTTATTCCAAGCAACTATTTATCATACAGAAAAGGATGAAGATAAAAAAATTAACGGTGACGAGGAAATACGATGTAAGCCAGACCCCAATAAAACAAAAGGTATGAAGTACGGTAATTATAGCAAGGTAACAAATAAGGGGGTTATTCCTGAAAATACATTACTCGAGAATAATGATGTAATTATTTCGAAAGTAGTTCCCATTAAGGAAAATAGAAATGACCATACCAAAGTGATTAAATATGAAGATTTAAGTCGAACATACAGAACGAACGAAGAGTCGTATATTGATAAAAATTTCATTGATAGAAATGGTGATGGATATAGCTTCTGTAAAGTTCGTGTAAGAACAGTAAGACGTCCAGTGATTGGTGATAAATTTAGTAGTCGTCATGGACAAAAAGGAACTATTGGAAATATTATCCCAGAGTGTGATATGCCATTTACATCAACTGGTGTTAAACCGGATATTATTATTAATCCTCATGCTATTCCATCACGTATGACAATTGGACAATTGAAAGAAACATTGCTAGGGAAGGTATTAGTTGAATTAGGATTATTTGGAGATGGAACATCATTTGGAGATTTATCAATAGAAACAATCCGTAAAGAACTACTAAAGGTTGGTTACGAAAGTTGTGGCAATGAACTCATGTATAATGGTTTGTCTGGACAACAAATAGAAACAAGTATATTTATGGGACCAGTATTCTATCAACGATTGAAGCATATGGTTAGTGATAAACAACATAGTCGTTCTATTGGACCCATGGTGAATCTAACCAGACAGCCTGCGGAGGGTAGAAGTCGCGACGGGGGTCTGAGATTTGGCGAGATGGAACGTGATTGTATGGTTTCACACGGTGCTTCCAGATTTACACGAGGACGATTATACGACGCATCAGATAAATACCAAGTAAATGTATGTAAGCGTTGTGGTATGATTGCCGCATATAATAATAAGATGAAAATTCATATATGTAAGACATGTGATAATCGTGTAGATTTCAACTATGTAGAAATTCCGTATGCATGTAAGTTATTATTTCAAGAATTACAAACAATGAATATTGCACCCCGAATAATGACATAAAGTGAAATAAAATCACATAAAATCACATAAAATCAGACTAAGTAATACGCGAACACGAAGAAGACGATATACATAAATTATATATTCCTATAGTTTTAGCAATATTGAAATAAAATTTTTTATATGACAGATATATATATAATGCCTTGTGGAAATCAAAATGATAATAGTAGATATGTTGATGCAGGAAGACCAGGTATATCATTAAGATTATTAGGTGGAAGTGCCAATAGTAATTCTGGAACGGGTATGATTGGGGGTTCAATTCGCGAGACAATGAGATTTACACTTCGTCAAGCGTGGAACGGACAAGCAGCATCAGGTGTAGTAAATGGACATAAAGTAGCCATCACGCCGTTTCGTGCTGTAAATAATGCTGGCGATTTATTAAATCGTGTAGCTTATACATCTGGTGGTTCGAATCAAGTAAATACTGGAAGAATTAAATTAGCTTCCAATGCTACCGCTAGATTTTTAGGAGGAAGTATATTCGCCAAACCAGATGGAACCGGTGTTCCTAGTGCTACTACCAACGTGAAATGGGTGTATGATGGTTCTGATTATGTTAAATTTAAAAGACAACAAGCAGAAAACAGAAATTACAACGATTGGAACTTTGGTGGTTCTAATAACGGTGCCTTCACACCTTTGATGAGGGTGCGTCATTAAGCTCTATAAAATAATTTTATATATATAAGTATTATATATACAAAATGTCAATGCTTCAATTTACCTATAGATATACAGGACCGGCTGACCAAGGCATTCTTTTAAAAAATAGAGGAAATAATGCTATTATAAATGCTAAGATGGGTATGCCCCAAAAATTTTACCCTTCTGCCAATGATTCCATGTTTTCTAACGCTAGACAAGCCTATGTGAAAGATTCAGGGGGAGGAACATTATTGTCGGGACATTATGACTCATCACAACATATAGCACTAAAAAAACTAAACGCTATCGGAAAAGGTTCTACGTTAAAGTCAACTGTTTCTTTTCAAGGTCTAGCACAAAAACAAGATTCATATCGCAATAGTGCTTTAGCACGTGTTCGGGGAGGGGGAACAGTAGCTCCTAAAAAGAAAGGGGCTTTAGCAAATCCATTCAAGTCTGGTGGAGGTTCAAGTATAACTGGAACTGGAAATAGACAAATATTTGCGTAATTTTTTTTATAGCTAAATTATATAAAATGATGAACAAGTATTTAGTTGAATTTCTTGGAACTCTGTTCTTCTTGTATGTTATCCTCGCCACAGGTAATGCTTTAGCTATTGGTGCCGCATTAGCCATTGCTATTCTGGTTGGAGGAGCTATATCAGGTGGTAATTTTAACCCTGCTGTATCCGTAATGATGGTTGCTGCTGGTAAATTACCTAAGAACGATTTAGTTCCTTATGTTCTTGCTCAAGTTGCTGGTGGATTAGCTGCTTTGGAACTGTATAAGCGCGTTAAACTATAAATGACAGACATAAAAGAAACAACAGACATAAAAGAAATAACGTAAATAACATAAACAATAAAGTATACCATCTGCTATTTTATAGATTATATAATATTTTCTACGAGTATTATATAATATAATTATGGATTATAGTCAACCTCAACAACCGGCTCAAGAGAAAAAATCATTAACAGACCACCTCGGAAATGCGTGGTCTGGATTTAAAGGTATGTTTAGTGATAACAGTCCTCCTGCTCCCCCAACACAAACTGTCGGTGGACGTAGAAAACATAGAAAATCTATGAAGGGCGGAAAAAAGTCTATGAAAAGAAAGTCTGTAAAAAATAATAAAGGACGTAAAGCTACGCGTCATTATAAGAATAAGCGGGATACACGCAAGTAATTTATATAATATATA
>Ga0105051_10003290_pt1 | contig 19753 bp, 21 predicted proteins | sample FRY02_FD_78383 | JGI IMG/M metagenome (GOLD analysis project Ga0105051, IMG submission 78383) | Freshwater microbial communities from Lake Fryxell liftoff mats and glacier meltwater in Antarctica - FRY-02 (megahit assembly) | ecosystem: Environmental > Aquatic > Freshwater > Ice > Glacier... | reverse complement strand
GGCAAGCACGGAGCACACCATGTGACATATTTTGCGCAAACGCTTCCCGAGCATTTGTGCTTTGCGCTGTCGTCGAGGACAGAGGGAGCGTTGAAGAATTCGCGGTACTTTGCGCCAGAGCACAGGATGGTATTGCCGGAGGTTCAGTATGCATCACCCGGCACCTCTTCCTCCTCTGGCGCTGCACCTGGACCCGCGAGTGTGCCGTACGAATTGTATGCTACGATCACGCACAGCGGTCGCGATGCTCAGGGCGGTCATTTTTCCGCCTACGTGCGGCGTGAAAACCAATCTTGGTTTCACTTGGACGACGAACACGTGGAACAGGTAGACGCAGCCACCGTGCTGGATCCGCCGCGACACAACACAATCTACATGCTGTTTTACCGACGGGAGACTGCGCCAAGTGCAGACGCCGACACCTTCCACCGCGCGGTTCGGCCCCGTACATATTGAGGTCTGGCGCACGCATGCACGTAAGAGATATAGATTTAAGTATCATTACTTGGGCATATCAACCCATTTGAAACAAGTCGGAACATGCATTCGCCCCGGTCTCAAAAATGGATTAACAAGGTCGTGGGAACATGTGTTTTGTTTGTATATTGTATCATAACATGATTTACAAATTTACATCATTCAGCCGGTTCGATATATATAAACACAAGTCAACACGATTGTTCCACGAAAAACGTATGATGTCGAATACGGCCATGCACCGTGCTTCCGAATGCGCTGTATACGGGCCATCTTTTGGGCATTGGAAGGAAGAAATATACCACGAAATGATGGAGTTGTGAAGACACTTGTTACATTTATCACTCAGAAATGCAAACATCCGGATCTTGGACACCCTTATGTTCAGTGGATTACACCCTCGCTGTGTGAGTTGACATCATTTGTCAATCGGCTGGCCTTTGCCATTGGAAAACTGCACTCGCCTCATGACGAAAATCCAGTGCAAGTTTTCCTTGCACTCGTTGAACGCCATCGCGACTTTTGTCGACATGAGATACTTCGAATGTGGGAAAAAGTCTTCGCCACCGCGTCAGGCGCAGACAACGATAACATTGCGGATCGATTGCATAAAATTCAGAGATGTGGGGAAGAAAAGGCGTATTGCTGGGTTATTTCGGCCCTTCTAAAGCCTAAAATGTCGCATAAGCCCGTTCCTGTGGTGGATTGGCTTATGCTGCACGAGAATTTCTCTGCATCTGTCGGTGTACACAACCCGCACATCCGGGATATTTTGAGTGAAATGGACAAAATTGTTCAAACCGAATGGGCAAGCTATAGGCGCATTGCCCCTCAACAATTTTTGCGGGACACGCTTGAGCACTTCTGCGAGCTCGGTCGGGCGTGTCTTGTGCAATTTAGTGCTCACGTGTCACCCGGTATACTGCCCTGTGAGCATGCTTCTGCAAATCATATGCGCGAAATCTCGCAAATTTGGCAGAGGTGGCGCGCGTATGAACTTCTGTGCGCAACCGGCCTATTCTTGGTCTTTGACAAAGCACTTGCAGTTCCCATCAAAACACGGACGATTTCTCGTCAGCAGATGCAAGCCATTTTCCCCCTACGCATAGATCGTGTTAAAATGGGATTGTTCTACGGGGACGTAGATGATATGGTCGAGATAATACAGACAAATAGTAGCTATGTCCGCGAATCCGTTCTGGCGAACAAATATGACATAGAACATAACAATGCATTCGGATTCGATTTTTTGCGTCGCAACTTGGCTTTCAACGAACTGTGTGTAGGTCCCCTCTAGCATTGACACACGGGAAATCTCGAAGCACGGACATGGTGTTTGCAGCAACGTACACATGAGTGATACGGCTCCCGAAGATGAGGATCCTTCATACTATCAGAACATAGACATGCATGCGTGTCGCAAGACTTCAAACCCCGTCATGGTATATAGGAGTCAGTGGATCGACTTGCATTGAACACGTATGGTGGATACTGCGTCAAGCGATGCGATCGGTGACGACACTATGGCGGTACGAGCGCAACTGCGTTTGTGCCGCGACAGACTTGAGAAATACGAACCCAACGTGGCGTGCGACGTTCTGAATCCCTCGCATCTTGTGTGTGATATTCGTCGAATTTTCGACGAGCACCACCCCTTACAATCGCGCGCCCAACCCATTCCCTCCCGCGACTACACCGGCGACACACTCTGCCAGGCGCACGGCGATATCTGGAACGGCGTAGACTCTCACGGGGCGACAGACAATTCGCTGCGCGCGTGTTGCGAGCGTGTACTGGTTGCAGCAATGGGTGGAAAATACCACACCTATTGCCGCGAGCAGTCCTACTGCGCTATACAAGCGGTGCGCCACGCGTTATTAGGCGCGCGTCTCGCCACGCGATGGGAGGAGCTTGCCCGCCCACCGACGCAAGAAACTATTGTGTGGCACATTTTGCGCGAACACTTTACCGTAATGCAGCATGATATACGGATGCGTTTGGAAGTTCCATAGTGTGTGTGCGCAGCCAAACGCCGCATACAGCGTGTATCTGGGCAGCAGAGAGCACGTGCATCCCATAATGCAGTAACTATGGATCGTCGGAGAGCCGCGCGTGCGCCGTAGCAGCCTCCCATTGCCGACGGGTGGCCACTTGCAAATTCATGCTTTGCTGAAAACTGTGCTGTTCCATATCCACGACTGACTGTCTGCGTGGTGGAAGAGAATCCAAAACACGCGGAGCTGGTACCACCACGTGGACTTGCATGCGTGCTGGTATGCGACGCTGCGCCAGCGTTGTGCGAACAATCTCTGGTGCCCGTGGACCGTCGACGAACAGCTGTCGCTGTGTGGGTTCACGATGTGCAAACTGGGGTGCGATGGCGGCGGCTGTTGGTGCTGGAACATGACCCGCAGGCAACGGGACGCGGTGGGGGAAGGGTTCTCGTTCTCGAATGTCGGCCGTCATGCGTGGCGGGTGTATGTCGGGCCACTGCCCTTCTTGCGGTCCGACATATGTGTGTTTCCTGGCCATTGTTGCCGGCATACCAGACCCATCGAAAGCATGGTACATGTCTATTTTTTGCAGTACGAGCCGTATGCGCTCATTTATATAACCAGCTGCGACGCACGACTGACTGTACTGCGCGACACCAGCCAACACCCGTGCCCAAAATAGGTGTACTCGGTCCTATAAAAACACAGAGCACTGCACGTAATTCACATTTATTTTGTATTGTGGTCTTATGGCACGCTCCAACCCCAATATGCACAAGAAGACAACCCACAAGAAACACACTGTGAAGAAGCACATCGCCAAGCCGCACGTCGCTAAGCCGTCGTCTGCCAGGCTCATTGTCGACCTGCAGTTGCAGGTAGCCGAAGCACGCTCAAAGATCGACAAACGCACCGTCAAGTACAACCTCAAGCTTTCCCTGATGGAACAGGAAGTGCTGTGTTTGATAGAAAAAATTAAGAGCTTGCAAGACGATTCTTCGCCTTGATGTATTCAACACCTCTGTACACACACTGCACACGGCATACCGGTTGTTCTGCTTGAGTAGCGCACACAGACTGACGGTATAATTTCGTGCCAGAGGAATGCACCCAAAATTAATAAAACAGATTCGATTGTGGATTTTTTTGGTTCCCACTATGTGAATACCGGTCGAAATTGGCCGATCTTTCGTCCCGTACATGTTGCATTTACACGAAACGTATGCTATGAAGCGAGTCTCCCGTGAGGTGGGCCACAGTGAGAGCCAAAAGGAAGTTGCATTCGCTCGACTTTGGGATTACCGTAGCCATACTATGATAAGAAATATGACATGCATAACAGGCATCTAGCACGTGTCAGCATATATATTCAGAAGCAAAGTCTTGTAAGGGCCACCATGTCCACCAAGTGCAACAGGGGCCGTGCCATTCTTCGACACACCGAGTTCAAATATCCGCACAGTGAGGGACATATTCGCGAGACCCGTGTGCCTCTGTGCCAACTACACAACTCCAGGTGCTCGCGCACGCAAAACGACCGCGCATTTGCGAGATTCCTCGCGACGATAGAGGCCCTATACAGCGAGAAAAAGGGTGTCGAAGGTGAACACCACACAAACTTGATAGTGCATCTGAACCACGACAAACCCACGTGTTTCATGTGCGACAAGACGACTGCAGATATGCATCAGCTGAGGAATCGCAAGGCGAACGGACAGTATTTACGATTTGGGTCTGTGTGTGTGCCTAACAAAATCGTGGTGTCTGAGACAATGGGAACATATCTTAATGTGGATACCAGTAGCGCGTTCGATGAAGAGATTCCTATCTGCTCGACGTGCTATGCGCAGCGCATCATGCCTTGTGACTACTACGCACCCGAAGTGTGCTTGGCCGAGTGCACCGCAGCACACAACATCATGCGCCGACACTGGCAGAACGGTGGTTTGTTTGACTGCTGCACTACCGTATACCCCAAAGAAGAACCATGCGGACCAAAATGATTTGCGTGCATCGAACAGTTTACGATTCAGACTGAGCACTGCAAACGTGCATCCGACGGCGTCGGCATCACCGGGAAAATTTCCGCGGCAGGTCGCTTTGGCACAATGCGGTCGCGGTTTGCGCGTCTTGACCCGTATACCAATTGCATGATGTGTTCGATTATATTTTCAAAAATAATGGTTTGAAGCAACACACATTTTGGTATATAAGTCTCTTGTGTGTAAACAAGGAGGTGAACACCATGGCCGCACTAGGCCGCGATTTTCATGTTGTACACCAGCTTCTATTCGCACATTTCGAAGCTTTGTTGCCATCAATGAACAATTATGAACTGATAGTGCGATATGCGCAAGTCCAGCGTCAACCCTATGCTCAACTGCGTGCGTTTTTCGGCAGACAGGATTGGCGCACGTGGTATAGTACACTGCCACAAAAACTGGTGGATGCAGCTACAAATGCACAATTCACCACAGTCAAACGACTCTTTCATATTGGCGTACGTCCCGCACACATTGCTGCACAAAATGGGATCCCACTATTCCACTATCTTTGTTCCTGCAACAGGGTGGAGATGGTGAAGTTGTTTGTAACGAAAGGGCACGCTCTGGACAACATGTCGCCCGAGCAAAAGCTTCAACAGGTGATTTCAAGTGTGCGAAGGAACCACCTTCAAATGGTAAATTTCCTGGTGCGAGGGTGTAATATTTGTGTGAGGGATCCTGGTAGGAGCGGTGAAACTGCACTGGTCATTGCTGTATGTTTTGGCTATGTCCAAATGGCACATCTGCTTCTCCCACACTCGGCACAAATAGATCAACTCTATGGCGGGAAGACATTGCTTCATATTTGTATCGGAGCAGCAAGCGACCTACAAAAACGTTGTGACATGATGAGAATGTTGTTGCAGAGCCACGCGAACCCACAGGTTGTGGATCGTCAAGGTGAAGGCCCTTTGCAATTGGCAGTTCGGTACAAGTCTGAGGACATGGTGAAAACATTATTAGAAGGAGGCGCTGCCATCAACCATGTCAACATCGATGGTGAAACCGCTTTGCATGTAGCAGTGAATCACGGGTTTGTTGAAATGAGCCGGTTGCTGCGGAAGGCAGGTGCAGCTGCCGACGTTGTGAATTTAAACGGAGAAACGGCTCGGGCTCTTGCCGAAAAGTGGGGACATCACACAATTTTGGAGTTTTTGTAGGCATTTTATGGGAGTGCGCAAGGTGCAATTACTATTTACCACGACACGTGTGCTCGACACTGACACCGAAACAAACATATATATATGTGCATGAGTGCGCGTATATGTATAAACTGCAAGCCCGTCCTGTCCGCCGCTGAGATTGCAGTTCGCCATGGCAGCAGCAAGAGGCACTAGGAGAAGCCGTGTGCTTTCGTCAACAAAAAAATCACGGACCAAGAAGAAAGGGTCGGGTGTGAAGAAGAAGAAGAAGAACCGCAATGCCGCACGCAAAAATACCGCCCCGCAAAATCGAAACATGCCACACAATCAAGAGACGTTTATCTACATTTTGCAATCGACAGTGGACGAGAAAAAGTCCTACGTCGGAGTGACTAATAGTTTGCCGCGCCGATTACGACAGCACAATGGAGAATTGGCAGGTGGCGCGCGGTACACCCACGCGAGACGGCCCTGGCGTTTCTTTGCCATTTTTGTTGTTGCCAATCGACATGATGCTCTGTCTATTGAATGGAAGATCAAGCATTGTAAACGTGCATCCGACGGTGTCGGCATTACCGGGAAAATTTACGCAGCGTGTCGCTTCGGCACAATGGTGTCGCGGTTTGCACAAATCAGCGGCCCGGTGATTACTTCCCGTGTGCAAACACCGAAGTAGCGCTGGCTTGTGGAACAATTTTTAAATTTCTTTTCAACTGTAGGAGCGCATCATTCCATCGCACATCCTGTGGAATAGTTTTGCGGGTTGCAAGTTTGATGACACTGCGATCGTCAGCAAACGCTCCCTGGTATGTGAGCCGCGAAAGCAGCACAATGGCGCCACCTGTGTAACCGGCCTTGTCGAGTGTCACGGCTAACGCAACGCCGGTTGAACCAATGACGGCGCGATTGGCAGTGGATTGCGCGCAAGCACATAGTGCGTCCAAGCAATCATTAATTACGAGGGCGGGCACGGTTTTCTTCATCGCGGTGGTCATGATGATTGAGATTGGGTGAAAGTGTGCTTTTTCGTGCAGCATCAAATTTTTTGATGGACATATCTGCACCGTGCGCGCACGGATATACATGGCGTCTTTCAATTCTTTGTTGTAGCAGAACATGCGCTCCAGCATATGACAAAGCACACGGACGCCGGCAATTTCCACGCTGTTGACTTTTTGAATTCTGCGCGCGGATATGACTGCCGTGATCAAAGTCACGCCATCGGCCAGGTACAGTAGTTCGCAGTTTTTGTGATGTCTAATGGTGATGGAATTCAGCACATCGAGGATGCCGACCAAGTACTCGGCGTGTTTCGCAGTGTTGTTATTCGTATCGTACATTCGTTTGAGTCTGTTTAAAAGTACCGGCACCGCACCTGTAGCCCCCATGATATCCTGCGCCTCTCTATTGTACAACTGCTTGCCGCAATCCTCTTCGACAAACTTCAACAGCGCACGACTGCCCGCGAATTGGTCACAATCGCTGACAGACTGGTTTTGCAGTAGATTCAAAGCGCACATAATGTGGGGCATTTCGTTGCGATTCAACCCGTTCAAGTTCAAGATCGCGAGCTGTGTGAGCACCAAACAACCTCTTGTCTGTATCTGCACACAGTGTGGGAAAGCGTTCATGGTGTCCGTGACACAAAGATACATCTCATCGTCGACACCGACCAGACGGTCGGAGGGACAAAGCCACTTGCTGCTGAAGCGACCCAACAATTCGTAACACAAGAAAATGTTGTCCAACGTGTCGGCTACGCGCGTCTGCGTTGTGTTTCCGAGTTGCAGGGGGTCCATTCCCGCATGCAAAGAGTGGACTTTCTTCAAACACTGCAGCACAAGCAGCACGAGGTCATATCCGCCAGCGTTGCGCATGTCGTCGATACTGCCCTGGTTCGCATCCTGCGAGCTCACTACGTTCAACAGCTTCAATGCACCCTTCTGCACGGAGTGCATCCTGCTGAGTCGTCTTGTATCGATGCCTGAATCAACCACGCACATCGACATGGCTTGCAGGGCAACAGTACATAATGGCACAATGTGCTCGGCGGGAAACTTGTCACCATAGTGTAGAGCAAAGAAGGACAGTACGAAAAACCCATTGATTTGTATGTCCGCGTTGCGCAGATGATTCTTCATCACCTCTCCGAGCACGGCGATCGTGCTCGATGGTGCAGCCTGAAGCATGTCATCTACATCGGAAGCTGCAGGGATATTGTGTTTGGTTTCGGTCCACGTGCGAAGAATGCGGAAAGTATGTTGCACGAACGCGACGTCGGCAGAGTGCATTCGGAGGGTCGCGACAAGTTTGTCATATTGGCGCGCAAGAATGCACCCATCGACTATGTTTTTCAGAGTGTGCGTTAAAGCACTCGCCTCATCAGCGGCAGCATCTGCCGCTGGCGGTGGTGGGGCCTGCATTTGTGTTGCACCAGCCAACTGTGACGCACGAGCAATTGTCGCTCACACGAGCATCTTATATACAAGGAGGGGGTCAGGTGCATTTTTTTTGATGCCTTGTTGCCCGGCTCAAATGCAACGATGTTGCAGGATTGTGCTCTCATTCACGTGCACCCGGGGAATGCAAGTAGGTGTTGTTTCGTTGACCAACACACGACTTTTATTGCAAAATCACACGGGGACAGTACCCTGTGTTTACGCGTGTATCTCTGTGTCTTGCGATGCCTCATGCGCGGCCAATTGTTGTTGGGTCTGGCCTGCTGCGTCAACTTCAGCCTGCACCAATCTCAAACGCACACTGATGGCCAGCGTTTTGTCGAGGCCATTGTTCCAGGCCTGCATGGTTTCGCTGTTAATTTGCAACATTGTCAAGTCATTTTCCATGACTCCTGTTTTTTCTGCTCCACCCACGTTTTCACCTTCCGCCACAACTGTGGGGCGAATTGTTCCTATGCTTGCCCACCACTGCGCTATGGTGTGCATGTTTTGTCTTACACAGCAACAAGCTTGCCCGAAGCCACTTCCTTGGCCCGCTGATTCTGGGCATCCAACTCCGTCTTCGCAACCGACTCCATGCGCTTGAGGGCCATCACAAGCACTTGTGCCTGTCGGGTGCGCCACCAGCTTTGTCAAGTACAACACGTGTATGTAAGCGCTTGTGCAAGGCGCATAGATATTCGTGTGTGCCAATACACAATCACACAAAACAAATGCCAGCACACAAACAACTCAACGGCATGTAGCACTCGCTCGCACCTCCCGGTCTAGGCCATATTGCGCTGTCATTGCTTGGGCAAACTTGAAAATCTGGCAGATCCACATCAAGATCAGCATATAATAATGAAACGTGCATGTTTCACTACAGGCCATTCCTGCATAATATCATGTGAACAGATCAAACAGTACGACTGTGGTCTGTGTACGGTGCGGCATGAAAAGCAATCCTTACCGTCATGGTCTGCGTGTCGTACGGATTCCTGCTTTGATGCTGGATGTAGTTTTTTGCTTGGGTTTTGTCTTCTGCAGATACCGTAGGAGCGTCTAAGGTGATTGCAAAACACGATTCCATGACCGCTTGTCGCATTTGCCCGTTCGCCAGGGTCCGCTGCAACTTTGCAAGACACCATAGGAATTTTGTGTTCTCGTGCAGTTCAGGAAACACCGGCTTGAAAATGTGGTCCATGAACTCTTTGTCGGTGCCCAGTTGCATGTGTTGGCTCGCCCTGTAAAGCAAATGAATACCAGCTATTTGCGTATTGAGCCGCTGCCGCAAACTGAAACCTGGTACCAACAGGTACAAGTCCATTGCCAGCATGATGGGCTTTATTATCCTTTGTCCAATCTGTGTAAAATGCAGGGGGCTGGTGCACGCCTTGCAAAGATACAATAGACAAACAAGCACTGTCGAAGGAGTCGTCTTGACCGTCATCCAGGAAACAGCAAGCTGTATCGGCGATATCAACCCCTGTTTGTCATGCAAAATGCACAATCTCCGATCAATGTGATTGGGATTTAGAGAGGGATTTGCATGCAGCTGGCCTGGATGCATCATCGTGGAAACTTGACGCAACCGACACTTTTGTTTTTCAGTGCAATTGTCCACTCCCGAGAGAAGGCCGAAAAGTTGCCACACCAAGCCCTCACGTGTGAGTTTTTTTGGACCCCACGTCGTGGGCCTTTGGGCCAAAAAAGCTTTGAAGACATTGGAATCGGTCAGAACGCACATCAACATGTGTGGGCCATCGGCATCGAGAAATTTCATCTTGGCATCCACACTATCATCTATCATTACGAACAGTGTGTGAAGCACCAGTGCGAGACTGCGTTGTACCATTTCATCGGAGTATAACCTTAGCGTAGGATGAATTTTGCGATGTCTACCTTCCTTACTGATCGCGTCCATTGTCATGACTAACATCCGGATTGTCCCAGCATTCAAAAAACACTGCTGCCAACGTGTGAATTCAGAAATTTGCTCCGTCGTGAGGGTTTGGCATGAGTGGCTTTGATTTTTCCTGCACAATACAGCCTCCATTGTAGCGATTGCATGTTCCGTGACAGTGGGGCTTACCGACATCTGCACGAGATTAACCACAAACTGCGCGCAGTCTGCAAAGCTTCGAAATTGACGGACATCGGTGTGCACCTTTGCAAACGACGCCAAAGCACGGCTGCCAAACAACATTATGTCTGGATTGCTCACATGTGCGCGCATAGCATCGATCAAGACACCATCCAGACCGCCGAGTGTTGCGTCGAACGTGGCGTCCACGAGCAGGAAGCTCATGGCTCGACATGCGCACGTCACCACGTGTGCATCTGTAGCATTGTCAATCATGACCTTTCTGAGTTTTTTGATGGTGTCCACGCCAGCGACAGATGCCATGGCACTGCGCCGGTACTCCACGGTGGTGTAAGGATCATTGAGTGTTTCCTCCTTCACGGAACACAGCAATGCCAGGGCACAGCACGCATACTTTTGCAGTACGCCATCATCTGGAGCCAGATCCATCGCAGCGATCACGGTCTGCATGAAGTGCAGTCCGGGATATGTCTCAGGAAACACGAATGCTTTCTTCACTCCGGGTGGATACGGCTTGACTTCAGCTGTTAGTTTTCGAAGAACCACTTCCAGAACCACATCCAAAATTCGACAGCCAATTCGCTGCAGATACACATCCGCCTTATGGTAACGCATTGCATTTTCAATGATTTGCGGGGCGTCTGGCACTTGAAAAAGGAGTACATGCCGTCTACTGCTGCTGGTTTGTACATCTACCCAAGGTCCTTGTGTTGTGCGCTGCACCGAAAAGTATGCCAAGAGCAGCCGGAATGCTTTTTTTTGGACGTCCAAAATCGTGCGGTATTCGCGCATTCCATCGAAAAGGGTGATATATTGTTGGTCTTCACGTCTCAATATGTTTGGATCGACCGCATCTGGAACATGTCGCGGCGTCAAAAACGCTTCAATGTTGCCGTAAAAATCTTGTGCCGCAGTCGACCATTGCATGTGATAATCAGTATCTGACATTACCACAGAGACACCCTCTGCAGCACCTCTGGACACTGCCCTGACGGTGTGCAACATTTCGACAATTTGGTTGTTGGATGCAAGTCCGAGTTTCTTCAGAACCAAGCAAAATACATCTTGGTTCACGAGTGCCCCGTGATCTCTGATTCCCAGCGATTCTGGGAGTTCCTTGAGTTGCGACGGCATAAACACAAGTGCTGGCGGTGCTGGCGGTACTAATGGGACTGCGACTACCGGATCTGCGACTACCGGATCATCTGCCACTGCCGCTTCACCAGGCACGCTCACCACTTCTGGCGGCACGACGGCTGCGCCAGGCTGGAAATTATCGTGCATAGTTTCGTCGCCGTCGGTATCTGACATTGCAACGTCGCCAACACCAACACCTTCCATTTCAATCTAACAAACCCTCTCAAGTCACGATTTCCACCGCACTCTCCTCGGCAAATACAAGTGTCCTCGGTGTCCTTTATATACTATTGCCCGACCTCAGCAACCACCGCGGCAAATACAACCATGCAAACCCTTTCATACAATTGCCAATACAAACTCTTCCCCAGACGACTCGCTCCCTTGTATGGTGTGCATGTGCATTTCGCGGACAAGCTTTTTGTACCTCTCGATTCCAAAAAAAATTGGCACACACGTCATAAAACATAAAAAAACAGACAACATGAAAACGACTGCTATCAAACTCGCCCTTTGCAGAGGAGTCATTCTCCGTCTTCCATGCTAAATATTGCATGCAACAGCATTCATTATCATCTCTCTGTCATTCTGCCGGGTGAGCAAAACGTCGTACAACAAAACATATATACAAACTCTCTTGCCATTCCACCGCACACATTGCTCGCGCTCGCGCATGCACACGTACACAAATAGGAAGCTAGGATTTCAAAAACATTTATTAAACAGCTAAATTCTTCTCCAATTCGACTTCCTGGCGCAAAACAATTATTTTTATGCGGCAGTCCTCCGCCATGACTCGGCGTAACTCAATATCGTTCTGTATGCGCTTCACGCGGTCGGCCAGCTGCTGTAGAACATGATTGTGGCGTTGTAGTTTCTCCAGTTCAAGTCGCAGGTCCTCCTCGCACACACTTTCATACACTCCATCGTTGTCAGAGTCATCATACACCTGCGCAAAAACGTCGTCCTGCATACCATCATTGTCACCAGCAGTGCAGAATTCGTTCTCGGCCATGAGGGCCGAAGTAAAACTCGGGGACTTGCTGTCCGGTGTCCATGCTTCTTCTAATAAGTAGTGGCGTGTTTACATTGAAGTCCCAAAATAGAAACCCCATTAGCAAAACCACAAACTGATTTTTCTTCACGAGACACTACTACATGGTGGTATCGATTGGCACCCAATGGTTTGTGCGGATGTGTTCCAGTACATGGTTCCTTTGCATGCACTGCACCATTTCGGTTGTAAAACTGCAGTACATGGGAAATTTGTTCACCGTGCCACCACGGCCACCACTTCCTTGTTCATCTCCTCCTGCTATTTGCCCTCTGCCGCCAGCGTGGGTACCGTTGTCGCTGGCAACTGAAGGCTGTGCCACAGAACGTCTTTCATCCGCTTCAGATTGTGTGAAAACCACAATTTTTTGCAATATTTGTTCAAACGTCATGTTGTGTTCGCCCAGACACTCATCTTCACAAAATGTTACAAGTGCGTGGGCCGACTGCCATATTTCGTCGGCTTTCCCGTGAAAATCGTCGGACTGTGCGTGCGGTGGTGACAGTGCGTGTTCAAAAAGCTGCAATGGGGCGTGAATGTTTTGCTCAATGGTTTGCTGAAACACATGCATGCCGGCCTGGAATGCGCTGTGTATGGCTTGTCGGTTCGCTGGCGACATACCACCAGGACTCTCGTTATGAGTATTCATGCCACACTGCATAAATATACACACCACCGAAAATCGCACGACAACACTTATTGTCGGGACAATGCCGCTTTCGGATGTCCTGGTGCGTTGCAACAAGACACCGATGACGTTTGCATAGGCTTCTTGGGTGCGAATGCAGAATGCAGAGTTTTGGGAGTTGGTTCCGAACTGCTGCTGTACGCGTTTTTGAATTCGTTGTGCATGAAGGCACAGCTCATGCATTTGCCGCAGTATCCAATCACCGCGTTGCATCTGCTGGACATGGATCATCCACAGAAGCGCCACTCGAGATCCCTCGTGCGACACGTGCCCGTGCCCACTGGTTGCGGATGTGTACATTAACACGTCGGCACGGTTTTCTTCGACGTGGTGCACGAGGCCAGCAAATTGTGCGGGCGGTACCGAGCCAGTGTGATGTTCCTCGAGTACATGCGTGGGCCCATCATGCACTTGTTGTAGGTAATGATACAAGGGTGCAATGTCGACTCCCTGCGGAATTTCATGCTCGATCGTATAATGCAATTCAGACGACATATCAATGACCGCACGAGCATGCACTTCCACCGTGGTCGTTACACCACCCGCAAAGTCAGTCACGCATTGCATTACAAAGGTGGTCTGCCTGTCCACTTCGCGCTGTACATGTTCCCGGAGCTCAATGTTGTCGGCATCAGACACCACGACCTCAAACAACGAATATTCCATTAAAAGTTCCTGCAACATCGGCGCAAGTTCGGCGGAAAAAGTCAAATATCGAGTGCCCAGCTCGTCATCTTGGTCATCTGCAGCACCTGACACGATTGGTGGCGGTGGTGTTTGAGGTGCTGTCCCAGACCCATTTTCTTGAACAAGTTCTGGTAGGAGTGTGAAGTATGCATAAGGTGCATTGTGTGGGCCGACATGTGCAGCGCTCATGATGATCTCTACCAACAATAGAGCTAGACTTATATATGTTTTTGTGACACGGAAAGCGGTGCAGATGTGTTTATTTGCAAAAATGCACATTTATACACAGATTGCCGTTCCTTGGACAGGGAAAGCCTCTTCGGGACCCCACTGCTCGAGAATTTCTACGCGGCTTGGAGGGCGCTGCGCTTCGTTGAGTCGGATCTGTCGCTTGTATGCCACTGCGTCGAAACCGAGCGTGGACCACTCTTTCCGCGACCACTTGAAAAGGCTCTGCCACGAGCGTCCATAGTCATTGGCGTTGTTTTCGAGCAGGACGCTCACGGACATGTTGAACGTGAGAAGGACGGGAACAGCAAGCTGCATCTGCATTAGATCGCCCATCGTCATGCCCATATCGAACCACCGTAGCTGGTCGAACTTTTTGCGCAGGCCCGCGCCCTGTAACGCCACGTGAATCGCCAGAATGGTTTTCTTGGTGCTGCCGCTGAAGTTGAGATTTTTGGCACTCGGAGGGTCGCCCCACGAGTGCATTATGTGCTGCAGATCGCACTGCATTTCGTGCAAGTGTCGCATCGTCAGGTTGGTCTGAACCATCAGCTCGTAGCTTAGCACCTTGTACACCTTGGTGAGTTCCCGGTCGCTCGGAGCCGTCACAAGGTCGTCGGGGATCATCGACGTATTCTTGATCGAGATTGGAAAATTCTTGTGTGCCATACGATGCGGCGTGTATGGCCCGCGCTGGCAACACTACTGCGTTTCCACAGCACCCCGGAAAACACAAACAGTGCTTTCCTGCGGGCCACTATTTCGCAGAAGCTGTGGTGTATATATATGACATCTGCTGGGCAAACGGGCATCACCAGTCACAGCACCCGGCAATACACATGCAAAGCTATGCGCGCACCTGCCGAGTATAAAAATGCCTTTGTGCGCATTGGAATCCAACCGATTGCTGCTCGGTGTGTCGTGCTAAGCATAATGAATGGGAATCGGTGAGAATGATGTAGGTTGCACAAAGTGCATTTCTTCTTGTTCGAAGAGTGGATTGGCCTCGAATGGCCCCATCGGTGCATATGGCTGTTGTTGGTTTGTGCAATACTTGCCACAGCAACACATAATTATTGAGGTATACATGGCCACAATAATTATTACAATACACACTAGACCCCACCCTTCTTTTAAAAATAGTCCAAAATGTATGCATATATAACCAATATAGCGAGACATACGAGGGCGGGTTCACACACGTTTACTGGCAAAAAATCAAGAGATGCCTACACGAAGCAGCGCGGTCCCAATAAGTCAAAGTTTTGCACACAAGTACGCGTTTTGCTATTTCCGGTGAAATGTCAAATTGTTTACGATTAAACAGTGATGAGCCGAGACACAACAGCGCTGCGATCTCCGAGAATCAACACAGCGTACATTAACTCAAATCACACACTTGCGTCACATCAACTACAGAAATGTAGATTATTATCACAATTAAAATACCTACATATATCATGACTTGGTCAATTTTTGATTCCCAGCAACCCACTGCCTTCTCCACCAAATTAAAACAACAAATCCAAACCAGTAGTGTCAAAATTAATTTTTCCAAGCACATCTCCGAATGGATGCATGTTTGAACTCTGCCATTTATATATCGCATGAGACAATACGAGGAGCAATATGCAAATCGAACACGGAGAAACATTCCTTATGAAAACAGAGGTATATACTTCATATACACGACACGCCCGAAGCACAAATTACGCCACATGCAAGTGTGCTATTATCAAAACCTAACAGTGGTTGCATTGCATTTTCCTGCTTCCGAGCGCGTGCCTCCGCTTTTTGCACTGGCGTCGATTTCCGCTACAAAGTCGCGCAAACGTATATATACATAACACCGTGCACGCATGAGCAAACACTACTTGACGGGAGCATGCAATTTCCTACAGAAATCATTCCACTACTCATTGACATAGAAAACTACCTGCTACGCTGCTGCTGTGCAACAGCATCCGTACAGAAATTGTTGCTACCAATTGACGACATTCGTGCGCGTTGTCAGTCTATTTTGTCACAAAGAGGCCTGTCAGCACAGCAAGGGGCGTTCATTCGATGGACCTCTGATTTCTTTTTAAACCAATTTGAAATGCTTCGGCAAGCAGTGCCGTGGGACGAGAGCTATTGTGCGAATGAAATGATTCGTCAGTTGAACTACAAAGATCGACAGACTGTTGACAGTTTTGCCTACGTCTGTGCCAATGCGTACGACTTTGCGATTCAAAGTGGGATTAGCGAAGGGCAGGCATTCGATTTTTTAGCATTCCATTTGCTACACAACAAGTTTTGCAATGTACCGCTTGCAAGAGCACACTTGGCAGGGTTTCTCTCAGAGAAGGGGGCGTTGCCCGGCGGAGCGCCGAGTTACAACGCCGTGACGACAATCGAGCAACATTTTGCAGATTTGAACGCGTTGATACACAGAAATCGCGAAAACGGAAATTCGATTCCGTTTGTCCTCTCGCGCACACATTGCATCCGCTCAGATGCTCAAGTGCAAATGCTGAGGCGCATTTCACATCTCATGACTGACATTTTTTTGTTGCACCGTGAACATGTACAAGATATTTTACGCAATCACCACACAAAAACACGCCAGGAAGAGTTGGCCAATCGTCACATCGAGTCCGACAGGTATATTCGTGCGAAATCGCTACAACACGAACTGTCCTTGAAAGATGTGACTGCATCGCTGCACAATTGCGTGCTGTGCGTTGTAATGGGGTGTGATACGGTGGAACATATGTTGATGCACGAAGAAGTGGACACGAGAAAATTCGGCGCGGATTTCGGAGAATGGGTTTCGAGTGTGATGGATCGGTTGCAGCTGAATTCTATGATTGTGTTTGACTTTGACGACGATCAAGACGACGACGACGACATGGAAGACGATTTTGACGATACGGGAGATGGCGACGACTACGTGCAAGTTTCGCGGCGAGAAGAGTAGACATGTGGACGTGTTTGACTAAACACGTCGTGGTTGAAGTTTCTTTATTATGCATGAAACAACAAACAAATATTGTGTTATACATGTCATTTCCTTCCGTGCTGGCTACACTACTGCGTTTCCACAGCACCTCGAACAACACAAATAGTGCTCTTCTGCGGGCCACTATTTCCCATACGGTGCAGTGTATATATATGACATGTGCTAGGCAAACGGGCATCACCAGTCACAGCACCCGGCAATACACGTGCAAAGCTATGCGCGCACCTGCCGAGTATAAAAGTGCTTTTTGGGCGCATTGGCATCCAACCGATTGCTGCTCAGTGTGTCGTGCTAAGCATAATGAATGGGAACCGGTGAGAATGATCTTGGTTGCAAAAAGTGCATTTGTTCTTGTTCGAAGAGTGGATTGGTCTCGAATGGCCCCATCGGTGTATATGGCTGTTGTTGGTTTATGCAATACTTGCCACAGCAATACATAATTATTGAGGTACACATGACCACAATAATTATTACAATGCACACTAGACCCCATCCTCCCCAAAAACGTAGTACCGAAACCCCCCGAATGCCCAGTTCTTCGGCGACCACTGCATTTTGTGCAGCGTCTGCGGGCACGCTCGTGACACTCGACACACTAAAGAGCTGCAATCGCCCCAGTTCACGGTTGATGGTGCCCAGGTCCACGGGCGTGCGCTTTGAGGTAGGTGTAGAAAACGAGATTGACACTGTTACGGTAATGTGAGTTCTTGGTGACGCAAAAGCGGTCAATCTTCGACTGCTACTGCCTGTTGCAGGTATGACATCAGCAGTGACCATGAGCACAAGAATGCTGTCTGCATGCACCTCATAGACAGTGACAAGAGCAAGGATAAAGTTGATGCGTTCGGACTCGAATACTGCAACTGTAATTGGAAGACGGAATACGAATATATACACGTATTTCGGATGTGATATTATGTCGTCTGTGGTTGATGGTTGTGGAGTTGGCATTGGAGTCTTGGTCGGTAGTACCGTGATTTCGTGTGCTGCCGATGTTGTAGGTGTGGTTGGTGGCGGTGTGCTTGTGGTCGGTGGCGGTGATGTTGTAGTTGTGGTTGGTGGCGGTGATGTTGTAGTTGTGGTTGGCAACAGGGTGCAATTTCCGCTCCCTCCAGGTGCAAAGCCTGCGTTGCACACACAGGCGGTTGCCTTGGTTTCTGTGTGTTGATTCTCCGCGCATTGGGTGCAATTGTGTGGCCCAGGCTGCGCTTTGTACGTTCCCGCCGCACACAGCACACACACGGACAATCCGTCGTTGCCCGTGGACCCGGCGTCGCATGTGCATGCCGAACCCGACAAGGCCCCAGCACTCAAGGTCGACTTGCCGAGCACGCATTGGGTGCAATTGTGTGGGCCAGGCTGCGATTTGTATGTTCCAGCCTTACACAACACACACACAGACAGCCCGTCGTTGCCCGTGGACCCGGCGTCGCAGGTGCATGCCGAATCCGAGGAGGCCCCAGCGCTCAAGGTCGACTTGCCAAGCACGCATAGTGTACAGTTGTGCGGCCCGGACTGCGCTTTGTACCTTCCCGCCTCACACAGCATACACACAGACAGCCCGTCGCTGCCCGTGGACCCGGCGTTGCATGTGCATGTCGAATCCGACAAGGCCCCAGCGCTTAAGGTCGACTTGCCGAGCACGCATTGGGTGCAATTGTGTGGGCCACGCTGCGATTTGTACGTTCCCGCCTCACACAGCATACACACAGACAGCCCGTCGCTGCCTGTGGACCCGGCGTTGCATGTGCATGTCGAATCCGACAAGGCCCCAGTGCTCAAGCTCGACTTGCCGACCACGCATAGCGTGCAAACGGCCGAACCTTTCTGCGATTTGTATGTCCCCTCATCGCAGAGCGAGCACACAGCCCCTCCGTCGGCTCCTGTAGACCCAGCGTCGCAGATGCATTCAGCGAGTGAGGTGGCGCCATCCGTGGTGGTGGACTTGCCACTTGGACACCAGGTGCAGTGCACGGCACCCGGCGATGCTGCGTACTTGCTGTGTGTGCAGTACTCACACGTGGCATTTCCCGGTGCACTCTTGTGCTTCCCCGGGGCACATTGAGAACACGTCTCCGCCCCGTTCGTGCCAGTGGAACCCGGGTCGCAGGCGCAATCCACATCCGTCACTGCACCTCTTGCGGTCGACGACTTGCCGAGCACGCATTGCGTGCACAAGACATTTCCAAACATTGTACTGTAGGTCGACTCCCCGCACGCAGAGCACTCAGCCGATCCGTGCACAGCTTTGTGTTTCCCGGGGCTGCATTGCGCGCAAGCGGCTGCACCGTTTGCACCCGTAGTACCTGCCCGACATAAGCAGAGCTCTTCGTTCTGGGATGCATGCAATAATGTGGTCTTGCCTGTATTGCACGCGGTACACTGAACTACGCCAGCGCTTGTAGAATACGTGCCTCGTGTACATGTGGTGCAGATGGCTGGCCCTGAGACGTTTTTGAAATACCCCGGCGAACGCAGGGTACACGTCTGATTGCCTCCGTTTGCACCCGTGCTTCCCGGGTTGCATTCGCAAAACGCGATCGAGGTCGCCCCGGTTACCGATGTGTTCGTGTCCGTGGCGCACTCGTGACACGCAGCAGATCCGGGCCCCGTCTTGTATGTGCCACGCGCACACGTCGAGCACTGATCGATTCCATGTGGACCCGTCGACCCTGGCTTGCACTCGCACACCTTGTCTGCCGTGCACTGCTTGCCTTGGACACAGAAAATACATGCGTGCGCCGCATACGTGCTG
>Ga0105051_10003287_pt1 | contig 19760 bp, 5 predicted proteins | sample FRY02_FD_78383 | JGI IMG/M metagenome (GOLD analysis project Ga0105051, IMG submission 78383) | Freshwater microbial communities from Lake Fryxell liftoff mats and glacier meltwater in Antarctica - FRY-02 (megahit assembly) | ecosystem: Environmental > Aquatic > Freshwater > Ice > Glacier... | reverse complement strand
TGCAACAGCAAATGCAAATGTTGTTCCAGTATTTAATTTTCAACAGATAACAGAAAATGTAAACCCTTTACCAAGAGGAAGACACGAATACTATTTTGATGATTGGTTTGAAACTAATATAGACCCTTCTATTAGTAAGAATCTACCAAGACTTATATGGGTAAATGGATATAGAGATACAAGTAATCCGGTAAAAGGTGAAGTCTATTCATGGACAGGAGGTATAGCAGTCATTGTAAGTATTGCTGGAAACACACTTTCTATTGATTCAACAACAACATGGAGATCATTAGGTTTTTCAGAAGATATAAACACAGACGCTTTTGTTGTTGTAAATGGTGTGTCATATCAACTCACTGATCCAACAGAATTGGACACTTCTGTTATAACTCTTACCGTACCACCAATAGCAGTTATTGGGGATATAGCTACTTCTCTTATTGAAACAGATGAATCACCTATTCCTTTTGATGTATGTAGCAGTAACAAAAAAGGCTATATGTTTTATGGTAACTGGACAAGTCGTGAATTATTCCAATCTAATGCTTATAATCGTTCTAGTACACAAAGTATAATTTTCGCGCAAGCTACTCAAAATGATCTAGTGCTTTCTAATAATGCAAATTATACCGGACAAGGTTCAAAAACTTTCAGAGTAACGATTGATTCTTTAACTCCAGAAGTACCAGCAGTACAAACAGAACAACAAGCATTTATTGGTACAGGTAATAACACTTCATTTTGGGATACTTCTGCTTATGATAGTGGAAACACAGACGCACATTTCTATAGTATGGTTATTATTTCTGATTTAATTGTTACATTTTTTGGAGGTGTTATACCAGCGTATACGACAGGAGAAATTATTATCGGTAATACTTCAGGTGCGCTATTGACTGTTGTAGATCTAACAGGTGCCGGAGCAATACATACTCACAGACTATCAGGTAATCCAATTACAGGGGAAACATTCACAGGTCAATCATCAGGAGTAACAAGTCCTATTGTTGTTGCTTTGACTTATTCCAATAGTGCATTTTTTTATAAAGACTTTGTGCAAGTAACAGGTTTGGTAGGTATGCTTCCAAGTGGAGTATTACAATTTGCTCTTACTGGTAACCAATTAGTTGTTCCATATGATGGTCTTCAATTCACTACTTCTCAAATAGGAGGTAACAATGTTGGAGATTATTTTACTTTGGTAATTCAAAACAAGCCAGCAGTACCGGCACAGCCAGATACTTTTCAGTGGCAGATAGATAGCGCAGATCCTATTGCAACAGGTGTTTCTATCACAGGAGGCAACCAGACATTGCAAGAAGGTATAAGAATTAAGTTTGTTGAGGATACAGGCCATAAAATTGGTGATTATTGGGATATTTTTGTGGAACAAGGTATTGATAGAGCTTGGGTATATTTTTATTACAGTCTACCTGTAAGAAAGCCTGGAGAAGGATATAAATACAGACTTCCGTCTAACTTTTGGACAATGAGAGTACAGGAACAAGATCTTTATGTTAATTGTTCGTATGGTGAATGGGGTATTGTCTCAACAATACTATCTTCAGATTTGCAATCCGAATCAGTAATTCTTGAACCACTTAAACAAGCAGGAGCAAACAAAGTGTTGTACCCATATCTTATTGAAAACATAGCAGATAAACTCGTATATATAACGATAGAAAAAGAATTACAAACACTAGGTAGAGAAGAACTTATTGAAAAACCACAAACAAGGAATCTTTCAGATCCTGTTAGAGATGACTTTACACTGTGTAACTTTATTGGTGGAAGAATTAAATACAATCAAGAAAAAATATATATATCTTCACCGGAGCAAGGAACCATGCTTTGTTATGATACTTTAAGAGAATATTGGCAACCACCAAAAAAGTTTGCGGAAATGGGAGTACTTTCAGTAATAGGAAGTACTCTAGTAGCACACTCAAACATAAGAAACAGAACATTCACAATGTTTACAAATACAGGAGGAGACAATGGAGAAGTATATGAAGTATCAATTAGGACTTCCATAACACCTGTTACAAGTCGTTGGTCTCTTAAAAATTCAAATAACTCATTCATAGAAGGATATATACAAGGTAATCCACAACTTATACATAGTGTCTATCTAGGAGTAAATGGTTGTGGGGGTATTTATCCACATGAAGTATCACCGATAGTTTGTCTTAGTACCAGCAATGCACCATTCGGAAAAGGATCCTTTGGTTCTCATTCCTTTGGTTCTGATAATTCAGTAGAAAGTGATCACTTTCAAGAGATATTCAAAGGATATGCACCGAATTTAATGTATTATTTGATTAGTTTAGGTTTAACTTGTAGCGCAAAATCTCACACATGGTCATTACTATCAATGGGAATGAACGCAATACACGCAAACCAAGCGAATAACAAATTAGTAAACCCAAACAATTTATCAAAAAACAATGAATTATCAATTTAATATATAATATATCTATATGCCACCTGTAAACACAATAGTATCAACACAATTTATCTTACCTGCTTATCTTTCTCAAAATGGACAAGTAACAGATAACACATGGAATAACACTGCCAATCTTTTTCTAGTAGACGGAGATGTCGCAAACTCAAATGTAAACGGAGGAGTAGCCTCTGATGTTACTCTTGGTGGTTATAACTTTTTATATAATGGTGTATCAATACCTCAAAATGCAATCGTAACAGGTATTGAAATGAAGATTGTTGGTTATAGAGGCGCGCAAACAGTACCTGCAATAGATTTAGAAGTCTCTTTTTATGATAACTCAAATGGAAATGATAATTTTTATCCTTACACAACACCAGTAACGACACTTACGCAGGCCATGTCAGAAATAGTAATAGGTGGATCTAACTATCTCTTTGCTTCTTCTTTCACAATGGAACAAATAAGCAATATGAAGATGAATCTTATGGCTAATGGAGATATTTATATTGACTCGTTTCTCGTAAAACTATACTTTTATATCCCATCATCAGGAGCAGATCCAGTAGTAACAACAGGAATATGTATTGATTGTGATTCACCTATTCAAGTACAAGATATGTACCTAGAGCTACCTTTTCTTATAGGAGAAACAAAATTTTATCTTAAAAAAGGTTCTTTCGCTTATCCTAATGGAACACCAGTGCAAGTTGGAGATGTTGGTACTTGTGGAGGTAAAATACCATTTGTATTTGACGAAGGAAAAAAGAAAGCAAACGGAAACTTTGAAGAAAACGCAACACTAGATACGAGTACAGGATCTTGGCAAGTACTTCCTTCCGGTGTTATTGAAATGGATTTATTTGCTGTAACACAAAGAGGACTTGATTTTAAAACTCCCGGAACTCATGTTGCTTCTCTTATGTCTAACCATGACGCAAATAGCAAGGTAATTATCTCAAACAATACTCCATATAACCTTACTCTTATAAGAACTTGTCAGGAAAATACAGTATTCTCACCGCCTATTGATGTAAAAGAAGAAGGTGCTATTGTTGTAGACCCTATTCACTCAATCAATTTTAAAGGAAATGGTGTTCAAGTAACACAAAATGCAACTGATCCTTTTCAAGCTGATGTACTAATCACAGGTGATGGAACTTCTACCCCTGTACCGGATAGTGTAACCTCGGCTACTTCAGGAGATACACAAGTACCGAGCCTAACTTGGGTTCATACTTGTCTTGGTTCAGATAGACTTCTTACTGTTCAAGTATCAATGGAAGAAGGAAAAACAATAACATCTCTTACTTACAATGGTGTTGCTTTAACTTTCAGGGTAGCAAATGAAATAAATGGTACTCGTATGGAAATATGGACACTTACAGCGCCTTCAGTAGGTACTCACAATATCATTGTTACATTCTCGGCCAATTCTTATATTTCAGGAGGAGCAGAAAGCTGGACAGGTGTAGATCAAATTACTCCAGTGGGAACACTAGGTTCATCTATTGGAACAAGTCTTATACCAACACTCGTTATAAATACTCTTTTTGACAACTCTGTTATAGTAGACGGTCTTTCTACCGATCTCACTCCGATACTCTTAATACAAGGGGCTAATCAGGTCTTGAATTGGTCTATATTCTCTAATGAAGATACAAGACAAGGAGCTTCTTCTTATGAAATTGCTGGAACATCTCCAGACGCTGTAACAATAGACTACGCAATTACACAGAATACTGATTGGACTCTTTGTGCTATTGAAATTAAAGGTATCACTTCAGCAACTCAAGCTCTTGTTGTGGAAGACGAAGGAATAACAATAGACTCAAATGTTGTAAAAATAAACTTTGTAGGGCCAGGTGTTATAGTAACACAGACATCTCCGAATGAAGTAGAAGTAGAAATTCCAGGAGGAGGTGGAGACGAGTTTGTAGGAGCTACCGCTACAGATACAACACCAAACTTTCTTGATAGTAAACTAGAAATAGTATCAGCAGACTCTTCTGTTGCTATAGCTAAAACTATACAAAATCCAGGAGCTAACGAAAAAATATCTTATGACTTGTCTGTTCCAGGGGGATCAGGTGGTGGTACAAAACTAGCTATTGATACAACGGAAGTAACTGTTACAGGTACGGTTGCCGAAACTGTATTATTCTCTGTACCTATCCCAGCAGGAACACTTGGAATAAATAATGGTATCAGGTTTAGTGTAATGCTACTTGATACAGTAGTTACAGCAATAGCAAGTCTACGAGTAAAATATGGTGGTACTACAATATCAACAACAGTATTAGCTATTGCAGGTGGTTCAAACCAGATATTATCAGGAATTATCTTGGCAGACGGAGCTACCAATGCTCAAAAAGGACAAACACTATTTGAAAGAGAAGACGCTCAATCAACATTCCCTAGTCCTGTTACAGTATCAGCGGTGGACAGTACAATCCTTCAAGACTTGGAAATTACAATAGAATTAGGTGATGTCGGAGATAGTTACACAGCAGAAGCTATTGTCGTTGAAAAAATATCTTCACTGAATGACGGAATAATAATTCAAATGACAGCTTCAGAAGATTTAACTATTGGTGAAGTTGTCGGAGTATCAAATATAGTACCAAACGCAGTAGCTAGAAATAACGCACCTTATTACAGTCATGTATTAACAGGTATTACTAACCAATACAGTACTTCTATTTTTGTGATACTACCTATTGCAGACAATAAAGTTATTATGTTATCTCAAGAGGATATTACCGGAGATTTATATGTTGTTGTTGCAACAGCAAACAGAAGTAACCTAGATACTCTATATACTTACGGAACACCTGTACTTATTACTAACGACCACACATTAGATAGTCAATCAAATTATGGTATTCATATTTTAGATGTTGATAAGTTTTGTGTTTCTTATAAAACAGCAACAAACACTGACCAGATACAATTAGTAGCAGGAACAGTGTCCGGATTAGTTATAGCTCTTGGATCTCCTGCAACAGTAGCGACAATGACAGCAGGAACAGTAATTGCATTTGATATGACTCAATTAGATATAGATAAGGGAGTAATGACTTGGGTGAATAATACAGGTACTGATTTAGGAACAGTTGTTTATACATTTACAGGTACAGTGGCAACAATAGGAGCAGTAGTACAAAGAGATGTTGCGATTGAAGAACTTGGTTTTGGTATTGGAAAAGTAGCAACAGATAAGTTTTGTGTTGCTACTAAGACAAACACTAACCTTTCCGGACAAATAGCAACTGTATCAGGTACAGTTATTACATTTGGAGTATTATTCACAACTAGCTCAGGTATTAGTAACTCTTCATTAACGACTATAATTCTTAACCCAACAGATAATGTTATGGTTATTATTTTCGCTAATGGTACTGGTAGCCTTTCAAATGCTATGTGTGCAACAATAGCAGGGACAACACCTACTTTCGGTAATGAATTGACAAGTATTTCACAAACATCTAGGTCTGCTACTGTATTATCAGCAACAGAAGTATTATTTCATGATTCTTCTGGTGGTAGTGGTCTACTTAAACTCATAAAAATAACAGGAGTAACATTAACTATTGATACTGTTATGACAGGTGTTTCTGATTTGTCTTTAGATAATAGAACAAGTAGATATTTAATTACTGATAATACAGGGTACTTCAACCTAACAATGCTTGAAGGAACTAACGAACGACACTGCATAGAGGGTATGTCTGATAATCAAATAGGTATCGTACAAGATACTCAAACAATAGGAGGCACTGTACAGGTTCTTATCAACGGAGTTGATAGTAACCAAACAGGATTAAATACTGGTTCTACACTTGAAGGATATATTATTAAAAACTCAACGAGTGTATTAGTAAAATAAAAACTATATGAATTACACACCACTACAACAAGGACAAGCGCCAACATTTGGAACATCAGGAGAATCTGTTGCTAATTTTCAGAGCCAACTCAACACACAGAATCAAGGAGCTTCTGGGTGGACACCTCTTGTTGTAGACGGAATATATGGAACAAAGACACAAGCAGGAGCTTCTTTTGGAAAAACAAATCAAACAGTTATGACTTCTAATATGGCCAATAAAGAATTTAGTAATTATTCTTCTGATCTGACAAAAGCATTAACCGGATTACAGTCAATGGGTAATACTCAAAACAATACAACTGGAGGAGGAGTAGAAATAACAGTGGATAATGTTGCTAAATATGACAAATACGCAGGTTTACTAGATGAAATGAGTAAGACTGCTAGTCTTGCAACAAAATCTCTTATAGCCTCAATTCAGGCTTCTAAGATGAATCAACAAAACAATATCTCACAGCAATTTGATAAGTATAAAAGAGGATTACAATTACTAGGAATACAAACCAATCAAGCACAATCTACACCAGACTTACTCATGGGTAGTGTGCAAGAAGCAGAAAATCAGAAAATGCAAAAACTTTCAGAGCTTGATCGAGAAGAAAAGAAAGCTATTCTTGACGCAGAAACAGCGCAACAAGAACAAAACCTTTCTGTTTTGAAAGAAACAATGGAAAGAGTAAAGGAAATAAAGAAAGAAAAGCAAGAACAATTAAAAGCTATTTTTGACACACTAGAAATGGAAACAGGAATAGCGGACAATGTATCACAAACTATCTATTCTACTATAAATAAGTTATCAGCAACCGACAAAGAACAGTATCTTAACGCAGTATCACAGAAATACAATATACCTATGCTTTCTCTTGTTTCTTCTTTGGAGAGGTATCACACATTACTTGAAAAAGAAAAAAGTAAAGGTAAAGGTAAAGATGAAGGAGGTTTTGATGATGAAGGTTTTGGAGAAGAAGGTTTTGGAGATAATGCTTCACTTGGAGAAGGTACTCAAACACTAAAAATGAATACAAGAAGAACAAGGAAACTCAGTGAAGTTGGAATAAACTCCGACAGAATTATCTACATACAAGAAAAACTCAAAGAAGGTGTTAGTATAGAAGATATAATATCAGGAAATTCATTTTCAGATGAAGCAGTTAAATTACTACTTAAATATATAAAATAACTATATGTCAGTTGAATCATTTGATGATTGGAAGAAAAAAGACAAAATAAAGACACAAAAACCACAGGCTTTACCAAAGTCTTCTTCAAAATCCGTAGAGTCATTTGATGATTGGACAAAACAAACAAAGGAAACACCTATAAAAAAAACAGAAATTAAAAAAACAGAAATTAAAGAAACTATATCTCTTGAAAAAGCTATTGAAACAATGCCGATACAATTAAAACTATATCCTTCTTCAATGCCTATTGTTATTAAAGTTGCTGATACTTTTTTCCCAAAGCAAATAGAAGCATTAAAGACAGGTTTTGTTGAGTTTTTTAGAACTGGAATACCAAAAACAGGTGCGACATTACTACAAATTGCTTCTGAAAGCCTTAGGAGAGGTGAAATACCATTTGTTCCATCAGGAAATGAAGAAGACAAAGCAAGACTAGACAAATATGGAGTGAATCCTAATCTGGATCTTATTACTAAATTTGTTTCTAAAAAAGATAGAGTAGCAAAACTAGGTAATTTTATAAAAAGACAAGAAGACTATATAGATAAAATTGAATCAAAAGCAGGTGCAAGACTAGAAGACCTTGATATTGCTGATGATAAGATTGGTTCTTTACTTTATGATGTTGGTAGTGGTTTGGGATCTATGGCTACCGCAATGGGACTTTTCTTTATAACTAAAAATAAGAAAATAGCAGGTACAACACTTGGTGTAATGGAAGGATCGTCTACATATCCAGAAGCTAAAATATTACTCAAAGAAAACAATCCAGAAATGTCTAGTGAAGAAATAGAAGAAAAAGCTATGGTGCTTGCTTCTTGGTCTGCAATAGGATCTGCAATGCTTGAAACTATTGGTTTGGATATACTTTTCACTAATTTTAAAAAAGGTGCAATTTTCAATATCGTAACAAAGTTTACTAGTGAAGGTATGCAAGAATACTCACAAGATCTTTGGATTGATTCTGTTACAAAATTTGGTACTGGAGAATTACAGAAAAAACTACAAGGAAAGTCAAAACCAGAACAAATAAAAATACTTGTTGATAATCTTTTGAAAGGAAAAGGTAGAACTTTTCTTGTTGGAGGTATTGTCGGTGGTACAGTATCAAGTGTTCAAGAAGTATATAAAGCTCTTAAAAAACAAGGGGTACCAGAAAGTGAAGCTCAAAATATAGGTAAAGATATTATTGAATATATAAAACAAGCAAAAGATGAGATTGAAATTGAAATGGAATCTCAAATATCCGGTGAGGAACCAAAACAAGATATACAATCTCTTGAAGATCTTAGTGATGAAGCTATAACAGCAGAATTGGAAAATCTTATTCCTACAATAAAAGAAGAAGTAGAAGATATTGAAGATACTGAAGATATTGAAGATATTGAAGATACACCTGCTAAAAAAGCAGTAGATGAAGGTTTGACAGTGGAGGAGTTTATGGAGGGACAGGGAACGCCTTTGTATCACGGAGGTGGTTCAGATATTGAGATTTTTAAAGATAAAGGTAGGGGTGGCGTATTTCTAACATCAGAAAAAAGAATGGCTCAAAACCACGCTGACTTTGCAGAATATCGTGGTGGGAAAAGTATAGTTACAGAAGCGAGAGCAAATCCAAAGAAAGTTTACAAAATACAGAAAGGCACTGATAGTTTTTCAGGGTTAGACAATAATAGAATAATAGAGCAACCAGAATACTACCCTACTGAAATTGCTAGAATAAAAGCAAAAGGTTTCGATGCTATTCAAAGTAGTGACGGAAAACAATTATTTGTCTTTGACGCTAAGAACATCAAAACAACCTCCCAACTCCGTACAGAGTACGCAGATGAACTAGCGAAGAAAGAGAGTAAGGAAGAAATGACTCAAGCAGATAAAGAAGTTGAAACTCCTGTTTCAAAAGATACAGAAGAGCCGGTTGTTACTAATGCAAAAATAAAAAAATTAAATGAAAACTTAAATGAGTATAAATTTTATTTAGAAAATGGAAAATTACCTAATGGAGAGAATCCAGAAGCTTGGAATAAAAAATTTGTAGAAGAACACTTGATTCCTAAAACAAAAGAGTATATACAAATAGAAAATGATCGTCTTACTGCTATTACAGAACAGAAGAAAAAAGAGATTGCTGAAAAGGAAAGTAAAACTATTGACAAGAAAGTAGAAGAGGATAATATTGAGGCATATGATAGAAATAACATCTCAAAAATACCCAACACTAGCTTCTTATCCGAAGAAGATGATACAGACAGCAGTGGAGAGTCTGATGGCCAAATATCCGGGAATGACCGAGCAAATGTGCCTGAGGAATCTGGAGACGGACTTACACGAGATCGATCTAAAAAGTTAAGTAAGAAAGAACGACAGCGTATAAACGAGGAAATAGAATCTTTGCTAGAGAGTAAGGACTATTCAACAAGCCCAGATATATATACATATTCAGAACTTGAATTAATGTCTTTGTATTCCGGCGCAGGAGGTAAGGAATCAGTGGGAGCAGAAGGAGCAGGTTTGCTCAACGAGTATTACACACCAAGAAGTGTGGTATTTTCTATGTGGAATATAGTAAATAAACTAATCCCTAACGCAGAAACAGCTTTTGAACCAAGCGCAGGGATAGGAGCTATTATTTCAGACGCACCAGCAAGTTTGAATATAGACGGAGCAGAAATATCTTTAGTATCAGGTACTATTGCTCAAATACTTAATCCAGATAGCAATATTACTATTGGAGACTTCCAAGAGCTATTTTTTGACAAAACCACAAACAAGAAACTCACACCGAAACAATATGATGTGGTTATTGGTAATCCGCCTTTTGGAGTAAGAGCAGGTTTTATGAAAGGCAAAGGAGAAGAAAGTAGTATAAATCGTCAAGAGGAGTACTTTATCAAGCGCGGACTTGATATGACAAATGAGGGTGGATTCCTAGTCTATGTTGTTAATTCATCATTTTTAAAGAAAGCTGGATCAAAAGGAAAGAAAGCTATCTCTGAACTAGGTACACTAGAATATGCTTTTAGACTACCAGAAAATATCTTTGAAGATACAAGCATTGGTACTGATATTGTTGTATTCAAAAAGAAAAAAGCACAAGACAAAATTTCTTCTATTTTAAGAGAGACAACTCTTTCTCACGATAGGTATTTTAGAGGTATTATGACAAAGGATAATGTACTCGGAAAAACAGATCTAAGAAAAGATAAATTCGGAAACATGGAAAGCTATGTAACTGGATCACTAGAAGACGCAATAGAATCTCTTAATAAGAAGATAAAGCAATTCCCTACACATACTCTTGAATCTAAAACAGAAACAGAAACAGAAACAGGAAAAAAGAAAACCACTGCGGTTAGAAAGGTAAATAATAAAAATGTACCAGATGTTTACAGAATACTTCCAAAAGAGAACGCGCAAGAACTCGTTATACCAACACAATATATTTCAAGTCGTGCAGATATAAATCCAATAGAAAAGAATATGTTATCTCGTTTAAGTAGAAATATGAATATAACAAATGTTAGCCCAGAAGAAATGCCATATCTTAACTACGAGGAAGGTAAATACTACCCAGACGCAGTATATTTTGCGGAGAATGTAAGAGAAAAACTTACTATATTAAAAGAAAATAAAGATAAAATTATAGCACTTTTAGGAGAAGATCAGTACAACAAACAACTTACAGGAATTGAAAAGAGTATTCCAAAAACTGTTTCTATTAAAGAAATATCATTTGAGCCAATGGATAGGAATTTGATTAAGACAAGAGTAACCTTCAAGCGTTTCGGACAAGATGTTGAATTAAGTCTTTTAAAAGCATTTGAGGTATTCGTTTCAGTAAAAGGAAATGTGTCTTTCTCTCCATTTGTTGAAGCGACAGATATAATAAGGTATATAAACAATTTTAGGGCAAGAAAGGATACTAAATCAATAACTGGTGAAATAATGAGTGATACCCATCGTATTTTTAATAACTTTATTAAAAATGAACTTGGAATAGAATCACAAAAACTAATTGAAGATACATACAACAAAGAAAAGAACTCTATGGTTTTGATAGATTATTCTCGTTTGCCTATCAGTGTAGATAATATGGCCGAAAAGTTTAGAGGAGAATTATTTGAGATGTCTCCGACACAAAAGAATGGTATTAGTTTTTTGGTAAACAAACGTACTGGTTTATTGGGTTGGGGTGTAGGTGTTGGAAAAACTCATGGAATAGCAATAGCTACTGTTATAAATATGCAAAAAGGTAATGCTAAAAGAGCTTTTATTACAGTACCGGAATCAACTCTTAACCCTGTTTGGATACATACACTACATGAAATGTTCCCTACCCTTACAATCAATAATTTTCATGGACTACAAGCTAATGTAGTAAGAAAACTGAAAAAAGAAAGGGGATTAGATATGAAAGAATGGATCAAAGACGGAGAAATTACTGTTATTACACATAAAGGATTACTTCGTCTTGGACTTACAGAATCAGAAGTAGAAGAATCTGCGCGTGATTTACATGACGCATTATGGACAGAAGATACAAAAACTTCACGAGCTGGAGAACAATTTGGTGGTTCTATGTTAGGTATAGTAGGTTCAGCACAAAAGTATGTTACAGATGTAATGATTTCTGATTTAGGTATTGACCATATTTCAGTTGATGAAGTACATAATTTTAGGAAGATATTTAAAGGCGCAAAGCCGGAAGTAGAAGATACTGTAAACGCAGATGGTGAAATAATCAAACAAAAAGGCAAAAAAAGTAAATCAGGTAAAAGATATGGAAATGTCATTGGTGGAACACCATCAAAACAAGCACAGCAATTATTCCTTATAACGCAATATATTCAAAAGAGAAATGCTGGTGGAAATGTATTTTTAGCAAGTGCAACAGCTTTTGAAAATCATGCAACAGAGGTATACAACATACTATCTCTTATTGGTCGAGACAGAATGAAGGAAATGAGAATTTTGAATATAAATGATTTTTTCTCGTCTTATTCTAATTTTGTATCAGAAGATGACAGAAGATTAGATGGAACATGGGTAAATACTTCAAAGATGAAATCTTTTAATAATATCCTATCTCTACAAACTCTTGTTCGTGAGTTTATTGACTACCAAACAGACCCTACACTGATCCGACCAGATAAAAAGGTACTTACACCACACTTAAAAATGAGTGATATGCAGGAAGACAATCTTGTGAAGATACAAGTACTTCTTGGTGTTGATAATTCAATAGGTTCAATAGACGAAACTGATGGATCAGAGGACGGAGATAAAATGTTTAAAGAAAATGAAGGATCAGAAGACGACACTGAGAAAGGTGCTTTCTTGAAGGCTTCTACCTATTCTGTTTCTAATAGTGTATCTCCTTTCTTTATAAAAGAATTTATGGCGGATAAGTTTGGTTTTGAATTACCTAGAAATAAAAGTGGAAATATTGCTACACCGGACGGGTTTATGGTTAAAAGTCTATTAAAAACTTTTAAGACAGAGGACGCACTAGCAGAAGAAATAATAAATCAATCTCCAAAAATTAAATACAGTTTAGAGGGAATAAAAACAATAAGAAACAATCCTAAGACAAAAGACTTTGGCTCTTTCTTGTATTTTGGAAAATATGGTGTTGATTACCACCATATTATTGTGGAAAGAATAGCAAAAGAAGTTGGATATGAACTTTCAGAAATAGGAGTAATATCTGGAAAAATGAAAGATGGAGAAAAGGATTTGATTATAGAAAAATTCAACAGTGGAGAGATAAAACTTCTTATTGGTGGAGATCAGACAAAGGAAGGTATAGACTTGCAAAAGAATGGCTTTGCTACTGTTATACTTGCTCTAGGTTGGAATCCTACGGAGATTTTGCAAGTTGGAGGGCGTATATGGAGACAAGGTAACAAAAGAAGTACGATAATTGAGGTATATCCTCTTGTTGAAAACTCAGGAGATGTAACTATATACAATAAGCATGAAGAAAAAGGAAGTAGAATAAATGATATTTTCTCTTACACAGGGGGAAGTGTATTTGATGTTGGTGAAGTAGATCCAGCAGAAAAGAAAATAGCACTTCTTACTAATCCAGAAGATAAGACAACAATGCAGATAAAGTTGAACACAAGAGAATTGAGCAAAAAAGGTATCCTTCTTGAGGAAGAAGTTATCTTGTATAATAAAATCAATAATGAACTTTCTACAGCTAAAAGTGATGTAAAATACTACACAAATCAATTAAAGGACAAAAATTTGTCAAAAGACGAGATAAAAGAATACAAGAAAGAACTCATAAAAGCAAAAACTAAGGTTGATCGTATGGAAACAAAAATGGCAGAAAGCAATGTAACTGATATTAATGACTATATTATAAAACTTGAGACAGAGTTGGCAGAAATTAATTCTAAGATAGAAGGTATAGAGAGTACTTTTGATTCTATTTTAGAAAAGTTTACTGATGAACAAAGAGAATACGAGAAGAAAAGAAAGACAATTCCACAACAAATGGGTGAAGTAGAGGAAGTTATTGGTTTTCTTGAAGAAAGAACAGATGAAGAAATAAAAGAATTAAAAAAACTAAAAATAGAGGAACTTAAAGCAAAAAACAAAATTGCTTTCAAAAGAGAAATAGAATTGGTTAATGAAACTGAATTGTATCGTAAAGGTGAAATAACAAATAATCAATTCTATCACCTTATTTTGTTGAAGTTGGATATACCAAAAAACAAAGAAATGCTTGTTGAAATGGCGGTTGAGGACGCACAAGCACTAAGAGAACAAGGTGAACTTGACGACAATTTTATTATTGATCGTATATTTAAATTCAAAAAGGGCGACATACAAGAATCAACACCAATATCTCCGGAACTTATCGCAAATATTGAACAGTCTCTCGGACTAAAAATAGTAACAGACCAAAATGAATTTGATTCTAAACTAACAGAAATATCTAAACTTACTGATACTTCAGGTAGAATATATGGCTTTACAGACGGAACAAATATCTTTCTTAATCCACAATATCTATCAAGTGAGGTAGTATTCCATGAATCAGGACATATTGTATGGCGCGCACTTAATAATCAAAATAAAGAACTAACAACAGAACTTTCAAGAGAACTAAAAAATTCTAAATACTACAAAGAAGTTGTAAACAAAAGAAAAGATATAACAAACGAAGACTCTCGTATTGAAGAATCTTTTGCTCTTGCTATGGAAGAATACAAAAAACGACCAATGTCTATTGTTACAAAAATAAAGAACCTATTGAAACAGGCAATTCAAAATTTTCTTACTGGTCTAGGAATAACAAATACTAAGTTTAATAATAATCCAGAATTAGTACTAGGAATGAAATTGAAAGATATAATCCAAATGGCAGGAGATATGCTTTCTGGTGGTACTTTTAATAAAGTAGATGAATCTTCCGTAGTGTTTAAAAAAGAATACCCATCTCTTGAAGAAGATATTGATGAATCTCCGTATGATTTTGAGGGTAATTTGATATTAAAAGAAATGGATACAGTCGGTAAAAATATATCAGAAGACCTAAAAAAACTCGGTGAAATAAGCAAAGATTACAGTATTGACTTGCGAATGAAAGACATAAATTGGTTAGATAAACTCCTTGCTCAATCAAGAGACATATACCTTAAAGATAAAGTACAATTTGCTGAAGCTGATGTGATAATGCGTATTGGTGATCAAAGGAGAATGAAAAAATCTGTTTTAGATAATAAAATAACAAAAATACTTACTCCTTACTCTATATTGAAAGGTGATAGTCTAAAAAGAGTAAATACAGTACTTATGCTTGGTGATGAAAATGTAACAGAATACTCTGCAAGTGAATTACATAGAAAAGGATTAGATACTAAAGAGGTTGCTGGGTACATGGCAGTTAGAAAGTCTTTTAATTATGCTTTTGATTTATTGATTAGTGAAATGGAAGAGAATGGTGTTTCAGAACAAGAACTAATGGAATATAAAAAGATAAAAGCAGGATATATGCCTCACAAATGGAAGCATAGGTTTGCTATAAAAACACAAGTTTTGAAGCAAGAAGGACTAGATCCCCTATTGAATAGTAGTTGGACAACAGAAAGTATTGATGTGTTTAAAACAAAAGCTAAACAAAGTAAGGAGTTTAATGCTCGAGTAAAAAACAACAAAGGCGGAACATTCCGGTATATTGTTGATACTTTAGATAGTGTTGATGTAGACTTCTTTTCTGAACAACGATTCTCTTTTGAAAATATGAAAAGTATCATTTCTCAAGCAAAAACAGGACAAGATGTCAAAGATAAAATACTATCTTCTATGAGAGATTTAATGAAAGAAAAAGGTTTTGGAAGACAGTTTATTCAACGAAAAGGAATAAAAGGATATGAGCAGAAAGAAATACCTAAAATAATTGCTGATTATATGTCAGGACTTAGTGGTTTTGTTACAAAAATGGAAGCTGGAAAACTATACTTTCAATCACTCGCACGAATTGACGCAAGAAGACAAAAGGACTTCTATACTTGGATAAGAGATAGTATTGCTTACGATATGGGGCAATCAAGAGAATTAAATTCTCTAAAACAAGTTGCTTATGTCTATTACCTAGCAAATGACTTATCTTTCTTGTTGATAAACATGACACAAAATATAACAGTTGGGTTAGGTGAATTATCTAAACTTGAAAAGGGATTGAATAAGATAGTAGGTGCTGAAATTGCTTTAGTTAAAGCAACAAAAGACTGGACAATAGGAAATCTTAGTCAAGATGAGAATGACGCTATTAAGGGGTTACTTGCAGTAGGTGCGCTTGGTGGAGAACAGACTTCAGAAATGACAGGAATAAAAAACAATCCTATTTATCGTCAATTTGGTTTGGGATTAAATGTAGCACTCTACAAATCAACAACATTTGTAGAGCAAAATGTAAACAGAGTACCGGCATTTTTGACAGCTAGACGATTGATAGCTAAGTACAATACTGAATTGTCAGTTTCTGAAATTAATGATCAAGCATTAGAAGTGTCTGATGACATTCATTTTAGATATGGAAAACAACATAGACCAGCATTATTTAGGGGTTTAAAAAGCGCATTTTTCATATTCAATCACTTTATACGATCATATTACTTCTTGCTAGGACGAAACTTAAAAGAAAAACAGTTTATGGCAGTAGCAAAATCCATGTTCTACCTTGCTTTATTTGGTGGTACCACAGGACTTCCACTAGCAGGATTGGCTAAAATCATTCTTGATGTAGCAAAAGATATGTTTGGAGATAGTGATGATGACGAAACAAAAGAAGAATTGAAAAAGTGGAAAATTGCTTTACAGAAAGGTGTTCCGGCAGGGTACTTAAATATTGACTTATCAGGAAAAGTTGGTGCTGGAATTATGACATTCACTAACATTTTTAAAGATCCAGTAGATGTAAGATCATATCTAGGAGCTATTGGCTCGTTGGCGTTCACTAGAATACCGGTAGGAACAAAATTATTACTTGAGGGAAGAACTCTTGAAGGTCTTGGAAGACTACTACCTGACTTTGCTGGTAATCCTCTTAGGGGAATATATGGTACAAGAGAAGGTGTGTATTCAAAATATGGAAAACCTTTGATTGATGAGGAAACAAACACAGTATTCAAATATACAACAATGGAAGGTGTCTTAAAGTCAATAGGTTTTACTTCTACAAGAGAAACTATTGCGTGGGATAAAAAAACAAGAGCATGGAAATTAAAAGATGATAAGTCTATTGCTTCCGGAAAACTTAAAAAAGATATTATTGACGCTATTGAAGAAAAAGACTTTTCAAAAGCAAGACAAATAGAAAGAGATGGTGTCGCTTCTGGAGTATTTTCTGAAAATAGAGAATATGTAAGTGGCGCTGTTCAAGACTTTATGATCCAAGAAATGCTAACAGAATGGAATAGTAAAGAAAAAAGTACAAATAGACTTAATCAGATTGAGAAGCATATTGCTGTTACTTCTCATGGAAAAGACTATTCGGCAATACAACTAACAAATGTAAAAAAAGAATTTGGGTATAGAAGATACTTTGGTTATAATAATATAAATTCTGATAGTGTATATAAAGCTACTTCAAATAAAGAAAAAGTTAGTATTCTAAAAGAATTGCGTGTTGAAATGGGAGAAACTGAATTTAGGAAACTCTTTGAATTAGGAAGAAAGAAGGTTATTTATGAGTCTGGTCGTACTGGGTATGTTCTTATTAGTGATGAAGTTAATGAAATGTTCTTTAAAAAATAATAAATATGACTAACTTTTTTAAAAAAATCAGTGAGGAAATATCATATCTTTGGGATCTCTTTTGTGAAAAATATGCAGAAATGACTGTATACACAATACTGTATCTTTGGATAGGTTTTGTTATTCTATATTAAGAATGAGTTTATGGGGATAATTCTCTTGCTTTTATTTTATAACTGGTATAATTGATATGTTCTTAGAGAAATGAAAAGCTCAGTACCGAATGTTACCGCAACAGGACATACTATGAAAAAAATATACACAACATTGGTTTTATTGATATTTTTAATAACAACACAACCAATACAAATAAAGGCACAAGCTATTACTTCTATAATTGAGGTAATAGACTTGTCAGAGTATTCAATACTTGATCTAGCGCAATACTATTCCATACACTATGGCATTGATTACACAGAATTTTATTCTGTTGGAATGTGCGAAAGTGGCTGGAAACCAGATAATTCTGGCGATAATGGTCTTGCGAATAATGTATTACAAATCCATAAAGCTACATTTGATAGATGGACAATAGAAATGGGTGAGTCTTTAGACTATAACTCTACCATTGACCACATCAAAGTAGGTGCGTGGGCTTTTTCTCAAGGAGAAAGTTATAAAGATGATTGGACTGCATATAGAGCTATACAAAATGGCGGAACATACAAATTCTATTCTAAACTCTTAAATAAAAATTATTCCGTAAGTTGTTCATTACAAGATATAACATAAGAATTATGAAAATTTTAATTGTTCAAAATAGTAAAATATGGAAGAGTCATTATAAAAAAGTAAAGGCACTACAAGACTGGTTTAAACCTGTTGTAAAAATTGATTTTGATTTTATTTCAACAAATTTTAAAGATATACCTTTCACTAGACAAGCTGTTGATATAAAATGGTACAACAAAAATATCTTACCACTTGGACAAGAAACTGCAATTATTTTTACTGTACCTCTTAAGCAATGGAAAGGTGAAAAAATAAGAGGGTGGCATTTTAAAGCAGGTGTTCATAATATACAAATTGGTGCTAATGAAGGAGGGGAATATTCATATAATAAAATAAGACATACAGGAGGTCGTTGGTTCAATATCGCACGACATGAAATTACTCATATGTTGTATACTATTCAAAACATGAAAGATAACACTCATTATTGGTGGGAATTAGGCAGACTAGAAGAAACTCTCAACGACTTAAAAAACAAATCAAAAGCTGTTGACCATATGCAGATTGCGGTAGCTGAATTGTTTACCAAAGAAGTAGCAGGAAAAGGAAACAATCCAAAAATTTTACAATGGGCTAAGGATTGCGGTATTCCTTATTATGAAGACGAGACTGCTTGGTGTTCTTTATTCGTGAATTGGGTATGTCTGAAAGCTAATTTAACTCGTACAAACAAATTAAACGCTAGAAGCTGGCTTGATATAGGTAAGGCTGTTACAAGTCCAAAACAAGGCGATTTAGTGGTATTGTGGCGTGAACATAAAGATAGTTGGAAAGGACACGTTGGCTTTTTCGTAAAAGAAGAAGGAACAAAGATTTTAATACTTGGTGGCAATCAAAAAGACATGGTGTCTATGGATTATTACCCAAAATCACAATTAGTGGGGTATAGAAGAATTGCATAATATGTATAATTGTTGCGTATGCAAAAAAGAAATAAAAGACAAGCAAAAATATGCAACATGTTCTTTTCTTTGCACTTTTGCTGTTTCACATTATTGCTACTTATTACCAGGCGGAAATATTGAACTCACAAAACCGATGGAACATATCACACAAAAATACCAAGACGTAATCAACAACAGGAGGATTTACCCTGCTTCACATTATAAATAGTATAGTATAATAAATATGTTTATTAAGATTGATAAGTTTTGTAAACAATGTTTTAGAAATAAGTTTAAAAATTAAATATGATTCAAAGATTTTTCGATTGGTTTGTTCTTTCTTCTGAAGA
>Ga0105051_10003284_pt1 | contig 19779 bp, 10 predicted proteins | sample FRY02_FD_78383 | JGI IMG/M metagenome (GOLD analysis project Ga0105051, IMG submission 78383) | Freshwater microbial communities from Lake Fryxell liftoff mats and glacier meltwater in Antarctica - FRY-02 (megahit assembly) | ecosystem: Environmental > Aquatic > Freshwater > Ice > Glacier... | reverse complement strand
GCAACTGGAGCAACTGGAGCCCAAGGAGCAACTGGCATCAAATATTCAAACGCATCAGTATCTTTTTTTACTGACTTAAATGATACATGGGGATCTGGTATACCTGGTGCAGTACCCCCGTCATTTGATGTTGACATAACACAAGCATCTGGTACATTTGGATGGCCAGTATTACCGCATGGTGCCGGAGCATTCTATAATTTAACCGGACAATATATAAACTCAGTACCAACTGGAACTATAGGAGCTTCATATGGTGAATTTATGCCGGGAAATGGGGCCGGAGTAACTGGAGAAATATTAGCTGCTGCAGTTAATTACCAAAATAATAGTGGATTTAACTACAGGATTTATGTAGCAAACTATGGAGTCGCCTCGCCTTTTTCAACATTGCTTATTGGTACTACCCTAGCTGGTACATTCGGATCATTAGAAGTATCATTAGCTTCTGGAGCAGGTGTATTGCCTTTAGCACCTACAGATTATATTGGAATATATGTAGGAGATCCGAATGGTAGTCCTGATAATCTTCCACCAGAATTACTAGTAGAAGGAACTGTATATTTTTCATTATATTAATCATTCTTTTTATCATATATTTGATTCATTGGACATTTTATTTATTAGAAATTTTATTTATTAGACAATTTATTTATTAAAAATTTTATTTATTAGACAATTTATTTATTAAAAATTTTATCTAATTTAATTAATAGTAAAGATCGTAAATTATATATAATATATTTATTTGTAATATAATATATATATAATGTCATCAATGCGACATAAAATTGTATTAAAATCATATGGTCTAGGGCATAGTATGCATGGCATAAAAACTTTGGTTCATACATCCCAACCATATATTGATGGGAATGGAAATATAGATATGTCAAATAATTCCTTACTTGTAAAAAATATAGAAGCAGGTGTAGCCCAATTTACAACAAATCAACAAACTGGTGTAATTAATACATACTCTGATTCATCATATAATTCGGTATCATGTATTAATTTTAAACACAACCTATCTACTTCAGCAAATAACCGTAAATATTGCTCTTTTCAACCTACTAGTAATAATTATATAGCTGGTTCCATAACCGGAAATGGTGGACAAATATCATATAACACTACGAGTGATTCGAGGTTAACAAATATACTTAATACCTCTGGTAAATATTATGTAAATAGTCAATATAATTCTTGGTTAGATTCAGTTAAATCATTAACCCCTTGTGTTTATAGATATACTGATACTATAAATGATCAAGTTGGTAGCGGAGGACATAGATTTCCCTATGTCATGGATGATGGAGTCACCGAAAATTATGTAGATTACCAAGGATTTCTAGCAAATCAGGTTAACCTGGTTTATCCACCAGCTGTAACTGGTATTAGTGGTGAAACGATAAATGTAAATGGCATTGACGAACCAATTTATCAACAGTTAGATATGATAAAATTAATACCAATGATGGTAGGTGCGATTAAGGAATTAAGTAACACTGTTACAGGATTAACATCTGAAATTAGTAATTTAACCTTACTTTCTATACTAAATCCAATGTGGGGTGACTGGACAGTTCTTAAATATAGCGATAGTATTATGGTTTTTACTACAACAGATACAACTAAAGGAATACAAACATATAATAATACTTATCGTAACTTACAATATAAATCGTGGGGTATTCAATCAAGTGATAACAATTTATCACTTCAAGATAAACAGTCTTATCTATCATATTTATTATCCAAATCTGTTTTCAAGTGGCCTCAGGTAACTGATATTAGGTTTATATACAATATTAGTTCTGATTGGAACTCAACCGTATTTAAAGACGAATTTTCATATAACTATTATATAGCAACTAGTACTAGTCCAAATGTATTTATTGACGCAAGTGTTAATATTACTACAGATATATCAAATTCAGTAGCAATTATCTATGACTTAAATTATGAGTCAACTTATAATGAATTTGTAATTTATAGTACCTTAAGTACAACTGGATTTACATTTTCTACATTCGGAGTATCAGATAACATAAATGTATGGAAAAGCACATTCACGAATGAAACTAATTCACTCAACACATTTTATACTAGCATACAACCAAATTTAACAAGTACATATTGGGGAATTAATCAATATAACACAACAATTTCAAATAAAAAAACATATGTGTATGATCAAATAAATAATAATAAACTGATAAATCTTCCATCATTTATTCTTCCAGCGGATAATCAATTTATATATGATTATACATATACTGGTACTACTTATAATTACTCATATTATACAGTAAGTAATAGTAGCATTATCGATAGTTCATTTAATGCTACGGATCCATCGGGTTCTATTTGTTTATTTTATGATACATTAAGTATATAATATTTAAGAATATGTATATAACAACATGAAACAACTATATAAAATAAAATGTATCGGTGTAATATATAGTAATAATAAACATAATGAGTAATTCACAATATTATGATCAATCGACATTTAGTAAAATACTAAAAGGTAATCATATAGTTAAAAGAATATCTGATGGTGAAGATATCTCTTACAGTACTAGTAGTATTATATATATGTATGATCCAGATTGGACCCCGTTATTAGATAAGAATGACCCCTATTGGATCATACCAACCAACAATATGGATGAACGATTGTTAAAAAACCGAATCATGTCTATTTCTGGAGAGATAATAACCACAGCCACTGGAAAGAATGTAGATGTATCGTTAAATTTGTACGATATAAACGGGAATTATGCCGTTCAAGAGATTAGTAAAGATATATCAGGTGTTCCTTTTATTGGTAATTATTCTATACAATATATTCATGATACATCTATGAGTGTCCTAGATTTATTCACCTATAAACCGATCGGTTATACATCTACAACGACAAATATTACGCCTAACATAACTTATCAACTTACATACAATGATTTTCTAAAAGCATATATGAGTATTCCACCCTCTGATTTTTTAAAGATATCATATGATGATGCTATCGGTAACTGGTATATATCCGATCCACTATCCGATCCACTTGTAATAGTTTCAGAGCCGACTACAGTATATGGTTATACTAGATTATCTGAATATACATATCCAACTAGTAATGTAAATAATATATTTACAAATAGAAGTTATTATGATAACGACCTCGATGTCATGATTATAAATGATATAACCAGTAAAATAAGTATTCCGTAAAAATGTTATAATAAAATAGTATTACAAAAACAAGTCAAGACAAAACAAGTCAAGACAAAACAAATCAAGACAAAACAAATCAAGACAAAACAATATAAAATAATTACTGTATATTTTATATACACCGTATATGAAATTAGAATATACAACAGATATTTGTGGAAATGATATATTACAAGATGACAGTGGTCTTCATCAAGTTATGATGGAGTGGGAAAAACCATATATGGAAAAATGTATTGAATATTTGAAACCATCCGGTTCGGTTTTAGAAATAGGCTTTGGTCTAGGTTATTCAGCTGAAAAGCTTTGTTCATATCAAGATGTCACTGAATATACTGTTATAGAATGTTGTCCGATAGTATGGTCAAGGTTTCAATTATTTAAAGAACAAATGAAACCTATCCGACCTGAATTAAAAATGAATCTAGTAAAGGGACGATGGGAGGATGTATTAGGTGAATGCGGTATATACGATAGTTTGTTTTTCGACGATTATAACGGAAGTATAAGTAAAGAAGCAACTAATCGGTTCAACAAGTTTTTATATCAAATCATGGTAGACCATCACACAATAGTAGGTAGTAAAATATGTTGTTATTCCACTGGTAATACTGAGTTTAATATATCTAGTATTAAGCAGGAGTTATATGAATATGAAATAGATATACCATCATACTGTAATTATGCAAAGGGAAACAAAATGTACATACCAATTCTTACACAAATCAAATCATGTGATAATACTGAAACAATATACGAATTAAAAGACAAGCTCCTCAACACGATTAGCCCAATACAACAAAAGTTTAATGAGCAGGTAGTAAAAGCAAAGGCATATTATGACAAACCAAAAACGATATACTGCAATCTCATGGTCATAGACAATTTTTACACAAATGCCCAGGCTACTCGTGATTACATGTTGACCCAAGAATTCAAGGTAAGGGGAAACTATCCAGGACAAAGAACTATATCATTTGCGAATGAACATTTAAAGGAGATGATTCAAGGATATATTCAACATTTTGCTGGAAAAATTGTTAATTGGCCGATGCCTTTGTCGGCTGATAATGATGATCAAACAAATGCCGAAATATACAATGGAGCATTTCAATACACAACTAGTCGTGACCGTACATGGATACACAATGATGGATGGAATAATTGGGCTGTTGTTCTTTATTTGACACCTAAGGCACCTGTCAATTCGGGGACAGGCATATTCCGCTTTAAAGACGGAACACGAAACGATGAAGAAGCAGAAGCACGGGGTAATAAGAAAATATTGGACGAATGTAGCCAAGATTATACAAAATGGGAATTGGTGGATCGGGTGGGCAATTTATTTAATCGCCTGGTTCTTTTCAATTCAAATCAATATCATGCCAGTCTAGATTATTTTGGAACTAATAAAGAGAATGGTCGCCTATTTCAAGTATTTTTCTTCTCGACAGAGAGATAATGCGAAAATATACATATGTATATGTATATGTGTATATGATCTGAAATGAAATAATTATAATTTATATTATTAATTGTAATTATTATTTATTGGGGTGAGTATTTTATTTTTGTAATACAAAGATAGATATACCATTGTGCCAATCATTAATGGACTTCTGAATACCAGGGTTATATTCAGTGAATATTTCTTTTTTGTATTTAATTTTTAAATTGTTGTTTAGAATAGACGTGATAGTTCCTTCTCTAACTGGCGGATGATTCCAGTCGTCTACTAAATATATAAATTCGTGTTCTAGGCATGGTAAATAATAATGTAAAGCGTTGTAGTGACTATTTTCAGTGTGATTTCCATCGTACATATATATATTAAATGTGCCGATATCATTTACATTGACAGTCCAACAATCACTCTCAATAAAAACGGCATCGTTAATCCCTTTATACATGTTAAAATTTTGTAAGAATTCTTCTTTGGGGCCATCAAATTCGCACCAATTATCTATACAAACACATTTCATATTATTATTACACATAGCAGAACAGATTGATGATCATTTCCAAGTACCTATTTCTAAGTATCTAGAATTTTTCATAGAACAAATATTATTATAAAAATGTCTAGTTTTTTTACCAGACATACCATCCATTGATAATATATGATCAGTAATATTAGATTCATACTGATCAGTTTTTACAAGCGAGTTTGTTATATTTTCAATTAAAATTTGTACATTACTCTTTATATAAAAATTAGCCAAGTAAGTATCATAATTTGGTGGTAAATTATCATTGTCTTCAATGGATATATTTATTATGCTAGTAGGTCGATCAAACAAGTCTTTTCCATAGTATATTCGCTGTTCTATTAGTTTTTCATCGGTAAATTCGACTTTATTGAACTCTTGATGCGTAAAATTTTCAAGTTTATTTTTAATAAATTTCTCATTCCCAAAATAACTTAAATGCCAACCAGCGTTTTTAATAATCGGACAATTATAAAATCGTATCTTATCACAGCCAATATTGAGTTCATTATATTTTTCAAAAGTAAGTATTTTTGAATGATGCCATTGATGATCCATCTTAGAATTTAAATTATAGTAATATAACTCCATTTCAAGAATATTGACATCTACTATAATATCGTTACTTTTAATTTGTCCTAGTATTTTAGGATTTGGTATTTCATCCAAGTCAGTAATAGTAATAACATCATTATTTTGTAAAGATAACTGGTTTATTCCTCTTGAAATACAATCTCTTTGAAACCTTTCATTAATCCATTGTTCATCTTTTTCAATATTTATGTTGGGATATTTATGTGGAAAATCATCTACAATTACATGTATGATTTTATGATTAAATTTCTCAAATATCTGTTTGTTTTCTTGATAGAATAATGGTTTTTCTTTACCTACATGCGTATGTGTGGCTTCTACTAATACAAAATAGTCAACCACATCATTCAATATATTCAGTCGATATGTAAGCATATCTAATTCGTTGTAAAAAGTAAAACAGTCTACTATTTTTGGTTTATTAATTTTATTTAAAATAGTTAACCCATTATTATTAGTAAATCGTTCATGTAAACCCCAATCACTATTATTCTTTAAAAAATCATCTATAGCAGGCCATAATCCCATTTTAACATCATCAACTGACATTGAAGAAGCAATAGATAATTCGTTAATTTCTTCTTCTGATAAATTTGCTCTTATAGCTTCACTGGTAAATTCATCAATTGTAGTATCATGCATAATAATATATTTATTAGTTAATTTACTAAATTTTGCTAATTCCTTTTTGAGATGACCTCCAACATGCCATGTATCAATGAATGTTAAATCTACATTCTCTTTTAAAGTTATATCAAGGTCACTTACCCATTCATATGAAACATTTAAATGAGGAATGTTTTTTGTACATTCAAGGAATTTACTAATATCACATTTTTCAATATCATTCAATATCATTCTTTTGTTATCACTATTATTATATATTAAACCATGTACTAATGCCCAGGATGATACAGAACTACGCACTCCACATTCTAATATAGAATTACATTTGGACGCATATTTATATAAAGTAGGTAAGTGCTCGTAAATATCAACCGGATTCAAATAATAATCAAACGGGTTCTTGTTTAAACACAATGTATCGTATATTTTTTTAATCATTTGTTTGGAGTCATTATCGTATCTCGTATTAATAAAGCACCAATCAGCATCTGGACCATTATTACAGAATTTTTCATCATATACTCGCCATCCATTTTCAATTAAAAAATCCTTTGTTTGATCGCATAGAGGTGCTCCCTGATTGTATTTAGTATGTTGTAATTCTACAACAAGATATTTGGCATAATTAATAACATTCATAGAACCTTTTAATATATCTAATTCTGCCCTTTGAACATCTATTTTAATTAAATCAGGCATAGGAATATTTTTATTCTTTACAACAGTTTCTAACCTCATTCCTATTTTATGTTTAATGTGATTTTCAGTAAAAATAGTATGTGAATCCATATGCCCAATTTCCTTATAATAAGAGTTTCCTCCACATAATTCATCGTTTTGATAAAAACTAATTCTTTTATAATCTTCATCACATAACACCCCTATATTATATTTATAATTAGTATTATATTGTTTGTTATATTCGTCATAAAACTGTTTCATTTCTGTCATACCATCAAACACATAAATATCACTATTTTTCCATAGTTTCGCGGCATTTTGCGTCCAGTGTAGTAAATTGGAGCCGATGTCATATATAATCATATTATTTGGATGAAATTCTTTACTTAATTTTTCTAGATAGTTTATATGTTCATTTGGAATATTATTTCGAACATGCGCATCTTGTAAGATTTTCAATACATATTTATTATGATCTAGTGTACCCAATTTATTATTGTAACATTCAATAATAACGTCAATATTAAAAAAATCATCATGGTTAATTTGTGTAAGGTTATGATATTTATTAACAAATTCCTCATCTAATTTATAATTCGTTTCTGATAATATGTTGAAACCAGCTTCTAATAATCTATCACAGCGAATATGTTCAAAGATAGTTGAGTGTATTTCGTAAAATCCATGAATGTTTAAAATTATTTTACATTTTGCTAATTCCTTATCTCTATCCTCACCCCAACCTTGAATAATATTTACAGTAAAATTATTTTCCTTTAAAAAATTTATTATGTTTAATCTTCTATGCGTCACCGTAAACGAACCCGTATTTAATATCCCAAAATCGTATTCCTTTTCGGTATTTTTGTTCAAATGTAACAACATATTAAGTTCGCTTTCGCTACATTTATATGGTAAATATATATTGTATTCGCTCTTAATTCCAGTTTCTTCTAATATTTTTAAATTGCTTCTGCTATAATCATAATATTCAAAATGGGGGTATGTTTTAAATATATTAATTACATCTTCTATTCTACATGGAATGTTTAATGGTTCTGTATTCAAGTAACCAAATCTACTGAGTGGTAATTCGTTCAGTATTGACATATCAAAAACTTTGAATATAAATGTCACCTTTTCAGGATACGACGACAATATTTTTTCTCTATCGCTTGTCAAATAAATATGATATTTTGGATAAATGTGGTTTAAATTGTCAATATATTGTTGGATCATTTTTTTTTCAAAGTGGGGTGTACAATAAAACGCCCAAGTGGGCTTGTTATATAACATCAATACATTTAACCATTCATTTGCTCTGTTTTTCCACGAACAAGAATGAGCATATTCTTTTCCGCGCTGTTTGAGTAGTTCCTTTTTTTCAGTTGTTATATTTAATAATGTTTCTATTTCCGCACCCGATTTTACAGGTATTCCATAATCACCGATTGTATCATTTAATCCGGCAATAGGATAGTATAAACAAACAACTTGGTTCATTAACATTTCTAGAGCGGTAATACAGCTAGTTTCAGGAAAAGTATTAGTGTACAACCAATATTCTGATTGTGCCATTAATTCGTATAATTCGACTGTATTTAACTTACCATGATGGGTAATGCTATCGTATTGGTTAATAATATCTAACATCTTATAATCCGATGTGTCTTTTGGAAAATCACCATATGAGCATATTTCTAATGTAGCTGATGGTATTTTATTTGTAATTTCTCTCCACATGCTTAATAATAATTGTAATCCCCTTTCACTTCTGGAAGTCCATATGAACTTGTTGGCAATTTTTCGTTTGTTTATATACGACTCGCTGTTGAATGCTGTCAGTTCCAATCCATTATTTATTGTTTCGATTTTATTTGACTTTAAACAAGGATATAAATTTAGTATGTTAGATTTATGCCATGGTGTCAAAGTAATGACTTTGTCAATACTATCCATATATGTTTCTAATACTGGCTCCGCACTATCGCCATTATTCAATATATGTGTATCATGTAGCGATAATATCAATTTAAAACATTTAAGGTTATTAAAGTCCGTAATAAAATTAATATTCCTCGACATGATTATCGTATGAAACTCAGTCGCATCCAATATAGATTGTAGTTTATTCTGATGAATATATGTAACATTGCCGAATGCTCCATCTTCCACATCACCACTAATAATCACTTCATAATCATTGGGCAGTAATTGAACTAGCTCACGAGATAAATACCCAACTGCCTTTTCGGATCCGCCTAATGCCTTTGAGTCTAGATGTGATTCATTCCATAGATGTGTCATCCATCCGGTATAAATCAATACTTTTTTAGAATAAGCATACCTTATATCTTTATCTATCTTTTTTACATTCATACTATTATGAATGGTGGTGTATACATTCAAGGAGTGTTCTTTAATGACACCCTTCACTATTTTCCAGGCATTTTCTCTCTTGTCCTTTGAAATATTTTCATCTTGTATGTAGTCGGAAAGGAAATCAATCAAACTGGTTGTATCCTCGTCTTGGTTAAAATGAGAAATATAGAATTGTAGATTATGTATTGTATTAGCAGGATTAGGTCTATTGTTTAATAACAAGTATTTACAGGCTTCATATGCAGATTTATGCTCACCACAATAACACCCCGATACAGAAGCATAATAATGAATGTCGTGGTATTTAGAATAGTCCAAAAATATCTTATCCTTGGCGTCTCCTAATTTCAAATGCTTAAACTTATTGTATAGTGACGAGACCATAAAATGAGACCCTTTATTATAATAATACTCCATTATTTTAGCGATACCCTCCAATCTTTCATTGTCATATGTATAGGCCTTTGACCAACTGTCGATAGCATCTGAATATTTATTTAAAATATGATAACAATCACCTGCTTTAATACAAGAACAATATTTATATTGCGGAGAGAAATCCAATTTTAATGTGTTTTCATACCATTCAATTGCCTTTTCAAATTTCCCAGCATCATGATAACTTTGCGCACAATAATAGGAGTATCTGTTTTTTAGTACAATATCATTGACCTCGTCACGATAACCATTTTCTAAAGTAATAGCATCGTCCAAGTATTTATTCGGATTGTTATTTCTGCTACCTAACCGTCTAGATTCAATATGAAAATTACCCAATAGATATTCATCTGACTTTATTGGATCAATATTTACCAAGTATTCGTGTAAAACCCCAACATATTTCCATTTCATTCTATTTGAAACTAATACTGATCGATGATAAGAAGTAGGGCTTTCAAATGGAAGCCGATACATGTCTTTATTAAATACCATCGTCTCGGGTATAGGTATATTTCCGTGTATCATATCGTCAGCATCAAATATAAATAAGTAATCGGATTTATTAAACGCATGTTCAATTGCCTTTGTGCGGTTATGTCCGAAATCGTTCCACTCGTCTTGAAACATTTCGCCAGGAATTCCTCGCTCTTTAAAAAAATCTTGAATAATGTCTATAGTATTGTCGGTGGATCCTGTATCAGATATTACCCAATAGTCTATTTTAATATTTTCAAATATGTTTTTCAAGGTGGATGCTATTATGTGTGATTCATTCTTGACAATCATGTTCAAACAAATTGTTTTATCAGGACTTATCATTATTTGATGATATGTTTAATTGAATGGATATATATTTAAATTATTAAATATCAGATATATTATAAAATAAAGATTTCATATATATATAATATAATATATCATCTACTATATTATATTATATATATATGAAATCTTGTGATATAACATAGAACATACAGTTATTATTTCGGAATAATAAATGTATGTCGGAAAAAATCACATACATTTATCGTGACATTTAATATATTATATAATATATTCTTTAATTAATTATATAATTTAGAAGTTTGGTGGTATAGAATAGTAGGGTTATTTGGATTATTATTTATTATGTGTTATATATATATTAACACATGTCATTTACTAGATTTCACGACGATCCATGTAGAATAAAAAAACAGTTACAAGAAAGCACCGGACCGGGTAGATATATGATAAATAAGCCTGGTTGGGGCGAAAATCCGTGTTTTATGGATGATCCGTTTGTTAGAATGAGTGAATGGGGTGCCAACTTACGTACCAATACAATAAATTTAGAAAGTGATTTAATGGGGCTAACACGACCATTGACCAAAGATTGTGACAGTAATAATTTTATGAAGCATGAGGTGAAAAGCGAAGCAATAAAATATTCATCATGTAATCCATTTACCGAACAATCACGTGTGACAAATCCGGCGTGGTGGTATAGAGATTTAGAACAAGTAAACTGGTCGATATTACCATTAAATCCACAAGAAAACACATGTATTCCATTTCAAAACAATTTGGATACACGAATTTTAGAAAAAGACAACTTCATAGCAAAGGTACCCTGTATTTCCAAATATAACGGCAGTGTCATGCCATCTAACAAACTGTAACTAAGTAACTAAGTAACTAAGTAACTAAAGTAAAATAATATTAGCAATATGATGATTAGCGGATAAAATAATTATGTAACATTATATTACAATATAGAGTATTTAACCAGAATTATGTGATATAATTATATTATAAAAAATATATCACATATATATAAATGGAGTTAGCTGTTCCACTAATAGCATTAGGAGGACTATATGTAGCATCAAATCAAGATAATAAAAAGGAAGGTTATGAAAGTATGGGGAAAAAAACAAATTCATTACCGAATAATGACCCCCCGCCGATTAATTATCCAAAACTGTCACCTGTACAAAATACAAATCCTAATAGATATCGTGATCCAAATACAGTGACTGATCGTTATTTCAAGCCATCTATATATCAAGAATATAGGAACGGTCCGGATCAGTTCGGCAACATGTCGAAAACAAATGAATTTACTAGTTTAACTGGTAATAATGTAAGCAAGACTGAATTTAAACACAACAATATGGCGCCGTTTTTCGGATCAAAGGTGTTAGGCAGTGCCCAAGACCCGAATATATCAGAGACTGTACTTGATAATATGATTGGGTCTGGAAGTCAGCAAATACGAAAACAAGAACAAGCCCCACTATTCAAACCTCAAAAGGAAATGAGATATGCCCACGGTGCTCCAAATCAAACTGATTTTTATCAGTCTCGTGTAGTACCTGGGTCTAAAATGTCTAATGTGAAGATGTGGGACGAACAAAGAGTTGGCCCAGCTTTAGATGCCGGATATGGTACAGCTGGTGAGCTGGGATATAATTCTGGTATGGCGGCCCGCGATAAATGGGTAGACCGAAATGTGGATCAATTACGTGTATCTACTAATCCCAAGTTAACATTTGGTCTTGAAAATCACGAAGGTCCTGCGAACTATTTCATTAAAGCAGCTGCTTCACAAGAAACACAAGGTAAAGTAGAGAAATACTTACCGGACACCTATTTTGTGAATACGCCTGATAGATGGTTGACGACAACCGGTTTAGAAAAGGGTCAGACATCGCGAGCAATACAGGTGGATAAGGATGTTAATCGTGCTACTACTTCTAAACCATATTATGGTGGAGATTCAAACCCGGGTGGTACCCAAATGTATACCCCTGGAGAACATCAACAACCCAAACGTCCACAATTAGAATCAAACCCATTATTAAATGCCAATGCAAAGGGATGTGGTATTGCTACAGCAGCAGATTATGGTAGAGATGGTTATAAAAGTCTACCAAATAATCGTGCGACAGTAAAGGCTCCCGAAATGGGTAGTATTCACGGGTTTATGCGAGCAGCAGTAGCCCCTTTATTAGATATATTAAGGCCATCGAGAAAAGAAAATATCATAGGTAACCCTAATCCGAGTGGAAATGTTCAATCATATGTTCAAGCACCACCCGTATATAACCCAGCAGATCGTACACCAACTACAATTAGAGAAACAACCGAGGGCAAACTAGACAATAATCATTTGAATGTTCAAGGACAAACTGATGGTGCTTATGTAGTAAGTCAGCAACAGGCATTTGATCAACAACGCGATTCAACCAATAGTGAATATTATGGTGACGGTGGAATGAACAGTGGAGTGGCATTATATAATGCCGCATATAATCAACGAAATAATGTTAACAAAACCCAAGTGAATCGTCCAAACCAAGGTGGTATGTCCATGTTGAATCATGAACAACATATGAAAATAGACAAAGCAGATGCTGATAGAAATAATAACAGAATGTGGGTTCGTAATGGAAATGGAGGTATAAATAACAGCATTCCTTCAGTTGAAACATATGGAAAAATAAGTGTACCTCAATATTACGACAACTGCCAAAACTGCGACCGTATAAACCCCGACATATTAACCGCATTCAAAGAAAATCCGTATACTAAAAGTTTACACAGTTATTAATATAGATTGATACATCATATGTAAAAACGCGAGGATTTAATTACATACAATACTTAAGTATTTAATTAAATATAATATAAAAATACAAATATGTTAATATGTACGAAAATGAAAATAGTCGAGGTTGATGAAATAACAGATGTAACCGAAAATACCGACAAGAATACGCTGGACAATTCAGTATGTATAGTTAATTTGAATGATAGTCCACAGGTATATACGGTAGAAAATATGATAACACCTGAAGAATGTGAACATATGATTAATATATCTAAGGATAAAATGACAGCAAGTTTAGTAAGTGACGATAAACAAGGGACTATTTCATCTGGTAGATCCAGTCATAATGCCTGGATACAACATAATTATGATGACATTACATTACGAATCGGAGAGAAATTAGCGAAGATTGTAAATATGCCATTAGAAAACGCAGAGGCGTTCCAAGTGATTTATTATGGAGAAAATTGCGAATATCGTAATCATTTTGATAGTTGGGACCATAATGATTCGACTAAGACACTTCGTTGTATGAAATATGGAGGTGCTAGATTAAAAACAGCGTTGGTATATTTAAATGATGTGGAGGAGGGAGGATCTACTAGACTGAATAAATTGAATATAGATGTAAAGGCTAAAAAAGGAAAACTACTTGTGTTTGAAAATACGTATTCAGGAACAAATATTAAACATCCGTTATCCGAACACGCTGGTATGCCTGTTATAACAGGAGAGAAATACGCATTTAATTTGTGGTTTAAAGAATGTAATTCAAAAAAGCTGTATTCTGAATTTAACCCGGATTACTACAATAAGAATGATAATAATACACAATCCACACAATCCACACAATCAACACAATCAACACAATCAACACAATCAACCCAATCAACACAATCAACCCAATCAACACAATCAACACAATCAACACAATCAACACAATCAACCCAATCAACACAATCCATAGAATCCACACAATCCACCCAATCCACCGAATCCACAGAATCAACACAAACAAATAACATAAAAATGTCTATTGAAGAAAATAACAATGGTTTGGTGAATACATCAGTTACATTGGATAACAAATCACCCGATAATATATCGTCATATAAGTATAATAACATACTAAAAATACCACATTATTTCACGAAAGAGTCTATAGAAAAAAATATATATACCTCCAAGCTTTTTATATTTAAATCCGAGTGCGAAAGAATAATGTCCCAATGCCACTTCACACCATCAATTTCACAAAAATATACAAACTGTTGGGTAAATAAGGAGTCCTGCCAAGAATTAATACAAAAGATGGAAGATTCTATAGGGATAAAGTCCGAATTCTTTGAAAATCTGAATGTCTTTAAATACTTACCCAATCAAACTCATGGACCGTTTAGCGATTCCTATAATCTGGATTCTGATAATGGCAAGAAATATACCAAGGTACGCGGTCAAAGAATATTTACAATATCCATTCCATTAAATAATGCGATTGAGTATCATTTTCCAAAATTAAACAAGACAATACAATATTTACCCGGAACATGTTTATTATATGATAATATAGCGAGTAATAGTATTTGTTACACGGATCGTGATATGGAGCATATTGTAAAGAACACAAACGACACCGAATCGTATGTAGTGAATATATATATCCGAGAGAAAAATGCTTTGGGTAACACATTACTTTATATACCAGATAGTGTCAATAATATGGTTTCATTAGCACCGTCAGTAGTGACAAACAATCTACAAATTAACAGTGAAATTGTTTCAAATCAACCAGTAATAACTGAAGAATATATAAAAACATTTAACGAGGTATTAACCATGTTCGAAACAAATAGGATAACCCCATCTTGGCGTGGACATAATAGTTTTACTTATACATTCAAAGGTCAGTTTGAATATTTTATGAAATGTGTGTTAGAATATATACAAACAAGGATAACGACAACAATAAGCAATACAAATATATCAGTTAATGCCTTAAATATGGATCACTTTAATAAAAAATATATGTTTGATGAATTTAATCCTAGCATAGTAGATAACGCTATCAATCCGTCTACATTATTGATATTACAAGATTATTATAAGACAACAATCAAATCAGGTGTATTCTTATTAGGCGATAAACAATCAAATAGATTCAAGGCACATAACGAACCTATGTCTAGAATATTACATTATGAAATGTTGCCATTAATCGAACATATAGCGGGCAAGCCATTACAACCAACCTATACATATTTATCTTGTTATGTAGATGGATCAGATTTACCCCCACACACTGATCGGGCTGACTGCGAGTATACAGTTTCTTTTATCATAAATAAGCCGATGGATAAGAAATGGCCTATTTATTTTCATACAAAAAAACAACCAACCAAGCACCAGGGACGTGTTAATTTTACCCCACCAAAGAATGAATGTATAGAATGTGATTGTGGACCAGGTGGGTTTATGATGTTCAACGGTACAGATCATGTTCATTTTAGAGAAAGTCTCGAGGGTGAATTTTATCATATCGTATTGCTTCATTATAGAAGTATTTAATTACATATAACATGGGAGTATAAACATAAGAACATTACAAACAATATAGTGATTGTTAAAATCATTTAATATTTCTACTATTTTTAATATTTGTTTATTAAAAATAGTAACAGACAACCGTTTCATACCATTGTTTGATCAATTTACCAGAATATATCCAGTGTCATTATTTGTACCAGATATCATTAATTTAAATGTGTCAAATAATACAGGAATATCTACCGAGTTACTAATATTTATCGGATGTGTATAATTAGAACGATGATTAATTTCTATGAGAAACGGATTTTTATCCTTGTCTACAACATAATCCATACCTAATATACAATATTCATTACCAACAATGCAATCTATTTCTGGTCTAAATATTTCTTTTAGTTTACTGGAGTGATTTACGACTTTGGTAAAAATTTCATCATGTAAATTAATTTCAGTTGGTAGCAACCATTTTGTAGTAGGTGTTTGATGAATAATATTCATGTCTAGTATATTTTGTTTTGATTTTTCATCAGGATTATATATTTTAGATGACATTGATCCCCAAAATTCACGGTGAATATACATTTGTTTGTTGTACAATAAAAAGTAAACCCGCATTTTGTATCGTTTATTTTCAATTAAATCAGGATTACATATATTACGCTGTATAACATAGCTTTTATTATACTTATCCGGTTCATTTGTTATTTCGTTTCTGGTTAATATATGTACATTTTTAGCGCCCGAACCGGATCGTGATTTAACATATAATAATTCATCATCCGGTATATGATCTGCTTTGTTGATATCCGGGATATATTCTGGAACGAAGGACATATTATTTGTTCGTTGACAAAAACACAGCTTATCATCTAATGTGTTAGTTTTCTCCATAGGAGATATATAATATACTGTCATTTTTGAATACATATTGAGCCATGTATTAACAACTTTCATATCTGGGTCTCTATCGTTATACAATATTCCTATTTGTTGGTTATCATTTTTAAAGTCGTCATATAACAACTCACCTACTTTTTCAAAATTGTCTTTGCTTTTATCAGTATACATAATTATAGAGAATCCGGCTGCTTTTGCGAAATAAGACATTACTCTGTATTATAATATTAGCAAAATCTTTATATCCAGGAATAATACAATATTTATTTACAATTAAGTTATAATTAACATAATTTAATACAATCTATTATTAATATTATTGTATCATGAAATACCTGATATATAAATTATTTAGTGGAGTTGGGTTTTGCAACCAATTGTTTTCATTAGAAACTGCCATTTATATGGCCAATATTAGTAAGCGCAAATTAATATTATTAATACCACATCCTCTATGCCATTGCGGACATGCTTCATGGGATTATGGCTATTTTTTAAATTATTTTACAAGCGACTTTTTAACCTATTTACCTGAGGGGTTTGAAGTTCATTATAAAGTGACACCGTATTCAATAACTAGTATTATATCTAATAAAGATAAATGTAAGGAGATAAAATATCCATGTAGTTTTAACAATCTAGTATTTGTTGACAAAGAATTGGACATGGATGGAAATAAACAAGATATATCAGAATTTGTACATTATAGGCAAAAAACAACAACAATGTTTGATGAAAATCAAGAATCAGAATATTTATATATTACTCAATCATCTGCTAGTCGGTGTTTTTATAATTTTTACACTACGATTGAAAACTACATGTTAATGAAACACATATGCGAGTCTTTAAAAATAAACACATTTATTCAAGAATGTGCGAATAATATTTATGCTAGTTTATCGGACAATACAAATAAGAACTCGTTTGATATATTTTGTCATTTAAGATTTGGCGATAGACATAAAGATCTCGATTTCGTAAATAGATCGAATGATATTATATTGAAAAACATAAATGAATACATTGGTGGTCATCTTACAAACATGATCCGACCAACTGTGTATTGTATGGTTGATAATAAATCAAATACACGATTCATTGAAAATATGAAAAAGTACAAGGTTATTTATATAGATAACGAGTTGTCGAATGGTTATATAGATACTATTTTAAAGAATAATCCGATGATTAGTCGTGATTTTAAGAAATGTAAAAATTATGCAGTAGCTACTGCTTTAATAGAAGTATTATTATGTGTAAAAGGAAAGGAATTTGTAGGTACAACCACCAGTACTTTGTCACATTACATACAATATTTGAGATACAATGAAAATAAATCTCACGAAAATTACTGTAATATGTCCAATAAAAATGTTCAATATTGTCGTCTTCAGCCTATGATAAAAAGCAAATATCCGTGGATTAAATATAAATATAGCGGTGGGCACCCGGTTAGTTGGCATGCCTTTTGGTCGCCAGACTCATTATTTGGAAAACCCGAACAATTAACCCAAAATATATATACGATTGTCAATAAAACGGATGGATTCGGATCACAATTACATGCTTGTTTTTCTTTAATTGCCTATTGTGTATATAGCAATTCCCGATATGTACATACTCCGTTTACAATAATGCAACACAATGATACGAATAATCCGAACTTTCCTCAAATTATGAATGCGTTTATAAATATAGAATCAAAATATGATAGTATACATCAAATATCAAGCTATGAAAATTCACTCGTTAATGGAGTTCAAGAAGGATATTTCGTTCACGGAAGTCTTTCACCTGAATTTTTTTATAATGACAAGGCGTTAACCATTCTTCGTGAAATATATGATTCAAAATCAAAACCAGATATACCAAATTATGATAGATCCAAAAAAAATATTGTATTACATATGCGTCGTGGTGATGTAAATGCAATCAAATATCCATCACGATGGACATCCGACCAAGAATATATTGAGTTGCTTCGTAAAACGATAGAAAATATAGGGAACGATGCAAATGATAATATAGCAAATTATGATATTCATATATTATCCGAAGGAAAACCCGATTTATTCAAAGCAATTACAGATATTTATCCCGATATTAAACTACAGTTAAGTACAGATATTCAACAAACATTTCACATCATGGTAATAGCCGATGTATTAATCATGTCAAAAAGTTCGTTTTGTTATTCTGCTGGTTTGATTAATAAAAACAAAGTCGTCGCCAATAATTTGACTAGATGGTGGCATAAACCACTGAAAACTTGGAGTATTATTTAAATGAAATTATATATATTAGTGATAGCAATCAATATATAAGTCGTGATAATAATATTATTATAGGATATGGTATATGAAATTGCCAAATATTGAAAACAGCTAGCTACACATATTTGAAGAAGATGTATGGTTAGTGATATTAAACTACAAACAATTACTTATCCTTGGTTTTTCTAGTAGGAAATATAAATATTATTATACTGTATATGACTACAACAAAATCAAAAAAGAGTAAATCAAAAAAAAATACTCGTAAATATACGCAACGCGGAGGGGGCACATATTCAGAATTGAAACAAGCAATTCTGAATGGAAATGTGGATTTAGAACAAATTAACACAATGTTAAATGAAACTAAACTTACAACAGATGAGAGATATATGGCACTTATGTTTGCGATTATGAAAAATAATGTAGAACTTGTAAAAATATTATTACAAAAATATGATATTGATTTAGAGAGACCCAACAATGATGGATATCGTCCATTGCCGTT
>Ga0105051_10003278_pt1 | contig 19811 bp, 13 predicted proteins | sample FRY02_FD_78383 | JGI IMG/M metagenome (GOLD analysis project Ga0105051, IMG submission 78383) | Freshwater microbial communities from Lake Fryxell liftoff mats and glacier meltwater in Antarctica - FRY-02 (megahit assembly) | ecosystem: Environmental > Aquatic > Freshwater > Ice > Glacier... | reverse complement strand
CCCCAACCCCAACCCCAACCCCAACCCCAACCCCAACCCCAACCCCCTATAAAAAATCTTAAAATTTTTCAAATACATAATTATATCATTAAAATTTATTCTTAATAATTTTAATAAATATTATTAAAATATAAAATATTAAGGCTGAAATAAATATTATAATATCATAAAAAGTTATATGAAATTATAAAATTCTAATCAAAATTATAGTTTTTATAATAATAAAAATTTAATAAAACTTAAAAATGTCCTTTTCAATAGAAAAGTTAGGAGTTCAGTTCGTGTTATAAGAAAGTCAAAATCTGGTAGACAAATCAATATTTGAACCTGTAAAACTTATTGGTATTTATATCGGCGCTAGTTGGGCTATACCATGCCAATCATTCTTGCCAACTTTGACTGAATTTTATAAAATAGCCAACCAGGAATTCAAATAAATCGAAATTATTTATATTTCCATGGATACTTAACAATCTGTAAAATTTATTAAGTTTTTAATAGGAATTCGAAGAACATATTAAATTAATGCCTTTTCCAGCTATCGCTTGGGAAAATGTTTAACGTTATAAAATATACCAACTACTTAAAGATAAAATTTCAGGAATACCAGCTCTAATTATTTTTGATAAAGAAAATAATATAATAGCATTAAATGGACGTGGATAAATTGAAAAAATACCTGACTGTCTTTAATAATGGCTTAGAAAATTCCAATGAATATTTAAAAACAGAGCTCATAAATATAATAAATTACTATAATAAATCACTCCTGATTCATTAAGTTTTTAATCTTTAGAGTTTTGACATGGTTTTCACCATACAATCCTGAAACCAACTCAATTACTTAAGCAATTTAATTTTAAAATTCGTCAGTCTGAATTTATAATAATTTCATACTTGTCCGATGTAATGTAACATCAATCCGATACTAAATTTTGCCTATATTTTTATCAGTGTTTCTATAGAACTTCCTTCTTAGTTTTGGTAATAATTATCGATATCACTTAATTAAATCAAGGCTTATTTAATTACAACTTAATTTAAACTATCGAATGAAATCTTAATTATTATTTAATACTTGTTATTTTTTAATCACCAATTTCTTTAATGTTTTATGCCATATTTTACAGAACTTACCAAAAAAAGAATTAGTTCCAGCAATATCTTTTTTTGCTTTTAAAATTAATCCCTTATTAAATATATTATACCATTTAATAATAGCTTTGGTTTGTTTCAATATGTTCAGGTCCGAATTTTAAACTATCAATATATATTCCATTTTTTAATTCATCAATAGATTTAGTATAATCTATAAGTTACAAAATAGTACCTTTTTGATTATAAAACAATTTCGCAAAAGTTTTATGGAGGAAGCCTCTTAATTAACTATACTCATCATCGGAAATATTTTCAGAAGACTCTAAAATTATTTAATTGAGCCTTCTTTTTTGTACTTTAGGAAATTCCAATAGGCTGCAATGAGGAACTCCTCTGCCTTTTTTAACTTATTGTCGACAATATTGGCTTCTGCCAGAATTACGTAACCAGGGAGCAGCAGGATACTACTTTCTCCACCTAATTGATCCTTTAATTCAGACAATGTTTTCATTATTAAGTCTTTAGCCCCGTCAATATCGTCTTCTATTAACATCATTTACGCCTCTTGCACATTCTTTTACAATATCATTTTCTATTTATATCATATTTTACAGATTCGTGCGTGTTTTTGTCTGTTTTTTTTAAATCTTGTTGAGTGCTTTTTTATTGAGTTGTGTTATCTACTTTTACAGACATAAGTTATAATATAATACTTAAAATATATGATTTAAATATAAAGTGAAGTCTTATTTCATAAAATAGTTTGTAAATAATAATAAAATAATAATGTAACCGGACAAGATTCCAAGTTAATAATCACTCGAATCATAACTACTTTCACGTATATATGACAAAGGGTACTTATTAAATAAAAAAATAGTTTCAACATGTAAACAATGCCGTCAGTGCGTAGAAACGAGAATTAAACGACTACCAAGCCATTAGTGGCAAAACTTCAGTTCAACTCCAATGAACAGTAGATCTATTCCAAATAAGCCACCGTCCTGAAATAAACAAGGTAGGCTCAAACACAAAGGGCCGGCTATCAGGAAAAAAAACCTATGGAAAGGTAAAGTATCAAAAGAAATCTTCATTAAATTAATGAAAATGATGAAGTTCAAGAATCACTCGAATTCAATACACTAAGGTAGAGTCAATAAACTAATCATAATGCCATGGGAAGCACACAAAATGCTTTTCACATTGTTGATTAGCAAGATGCTTTTAAATAATTATAAAATTCTGTTCAATAAACAGGGAATTTTACTTTACGTACTAACTAAAATCTTAGAAAGTAAAATTTTTAATTAAAATAGAACATCTAATAACGTGAAAACTGGTTTTTAAGAAAAAGAAATGACTAGAACTAAATATTTGGTGGATAAAGTTAGTGGTAAATTTGGAATAGACGGTCGTTATAAGAATAAAGACGCCTATGAAGAATTCAAACCAGAGGAGGTATATTTAAAATTATTAGATAAAAAAATAAGCAGACCCAAATAAAAGGGCTGAAACCGATGTGGACCAATACATAGAACTTTGTCGTTAAAATATAACAAACCCGGATAACTTTGTTTATTTGGCCAGATACAATCCAGACGACCCTTACGATCTTAAAATTATTGAATATTCCTAAATTAAAAACGATGATTTAAAAGAATATTACACATTAAGGTTTTATTTTATTATGGAAGTAAAAAAGGATTCTGCTAATTTCTCAGTAGTAAACCTACAAACTACATGCCATTAGACTAATGGATCAAAGAGAGAGATAGTTATGATGAAATTAAGAGACTTACTTTTTTTACAAAGTTTAGGAAATGGAAAACACTTAAAATGTGGAAAACAAATGTTACTAAACACAAAACATCGGTCTGTAAAAAAATTCTAGAAAAAAAGTTATTCCTCCTTCATCCCGTTTTGGTAAAGTATTTTACAATATAAGGGTAAAACTTTACTCAGCCAACGTGCATTTACTAGTGAAATGGACAAAATACGATTTGTTGACATGTCTTATTAATCTAACTTAATGGATATTCCCACTCTTGAAAATTTTAAGGAATAGCAAGACGCCAAAAGGAAACTTGTCTCAGCTAAAATTTTAGAATATTCTAAAAATTCAAGGGATAATATTAGGTAGGGCATCAATACTTGTTTGGAAACCTTAAAAAAAAACAATTATAAAAATTTAATTGAAAACCCAGGTCAAAAGGAAGGACAAAATGTTTTTAAACTTAAATAATCAGCTTATGAAAACTTAGGATGTAATTTAATCTAATTTCAGTTCCTGATAATATGACTTATGAGCAAAGATCTGATCTCAGAAAAGAATGTTCTAAGTTTCTAAGATTTTCTTATCTAATTGATTTTTTAGGACTGGATTCCTTAATAACAATATACAAAGAAAGTGTTTCAGAACTTTTAAAAGAATTAAACGATTTAGTGAAATTCACTTAACCTGTGATTTTCAAAGAAAGAAATTAGAGACCAGTGGGAGTGAAATAAAAAGAGCCAATGTATTATTAATTAATTTAGGTTTTATTTGCAAGTTGATTTTAACTTTTGTGAAATTGATTAAAAAAGTTTCTAAATTGAGCCATTGAAAGAATTTTTGCTTCCTCCGTTAGGTAAATCAGTACCAACTGATTTCAACATTTTATATCATGTAAACGTACTGCCTCCATAGGAAAACGAAGATGAAGAGCCAGTGGCTGAAGTAAAATAATAAAATTGAAAGATAATAGACGAAAATATTGTATATGATCGTATAACAATTCCTAATTTGTACAAATTATGGCTGAATTTGAACCCTTCTTAGGAAACATTTTTTTCGTCCATAATATCGATAATTTCATCTGGACTGAGTTGTTTGTAGAATTTCGAACGTTGGTCTCGACACGACGAGATGACTCCGTATGTGTCTGTGCTGGAAGAGTGGGACGATTTGGTAGGGGATGATTGGGAACAACCATAGAGCAATTACTTAAACCCACAGGATTGGTTAGACTAATAGCCCTATGATTAATATTCTGGAGAGATTAAGACAATGTTGGATTAAGCCTTTGGAGCCACTGAAGATTACTTAAAAATATTCAATAACTATCTTACCGTATATTAATTTTAATTAGATATTTTGGGAGAATTAGAAAATAGATTTGGATAAGTTTTTGTCCCCAAACCTATCTAATCCAGTGGATTCCTTTTAATGTGCACTTTAAACTCTCCAATACCAATCTGAACTTATGGAAACTGAAATTCCATGTTAAGCGGATATCGGATTGCTCAGAATAGATAACTTTAATCTGAAATAAACCCTTGTTCCAAACCCAAATCAGATTTTAGATAGTTTGAAAAAAGTACTTCCTACTCTTTTGAGGAATAGAACTCTATAGCTGAAGGAATGGTTTAATAAGTAATCTTCTTCCTTAAAATCTAATAATTCATCTATTGACGAGTTTGTCAGATAATAAAACTATTTAAAATATTCTGAAAAAAATTTCCAAAAAATGAAAGATAAGTTGAGTATTATTTAAGCACAATATATCTCAATCAAATAAAATAAGTTTGATATAAAAAAAGAAGATGATTAATTCTTCTTAGACGTTGTATAGAACAGCGTAATATATATATTAAATAGAATGCTTTGCAAATTATGATGTAAAATGTGGCTGAAAATTCAGAAAAAAGTTTAGAAGGTATATCCAATAAAATTACTAAATAACTTATACCTGCTTTGAATAAAGCTACTTTTGAATTAGACACTATGATATAAGACTCTAAATTTTTGGTGCTTGAAAGTAAAATTAATTAAAATTAGCTCTTCGATCATAAGCGATAGATGAACTTCAAAAAATCTATTAAGAAGTGAAAATTTTAGAATAAAATGCAGTGAAGTAAAATAAATATAATTAGATATAATTTTTACCAATAAACATTGAATATAGATGTAACTCGTTTTGAAGATTTGGAAAAGTTATAAATAGATTTAAGTATGCGTATGTCAATTTGGAATTCTTAATAAGAGTGGGAATAGTTAACTTGTTAATGGATAGACACTCCATTTAAAGAGATAGATGCAGAACTTATCCGTTCAAAATGTGATTTTTACACAAAAGTAAATATTTAAAAAAATAGATAATAAACAAGTGTAGTAAGAATATGCCTCCAAACCCAGTATTGGAGAAATTGAAGACATTAGTTTTCGAATTCAAAGACACTGTGCCGGTTGTGGTGGCCTTGAGGAATACTGCTCTCTCAGATATTCATTGGAAACAGATTCAGGAAGATATTATTGGAGAGTACTTTGACGTTAAAAGTCCCAGCTTCACTCTCCAGAGTCTAATTGATTTAGACGCCCAGGCTCATCAGCAAAAAATTCAGGAGGTTAGTACTCAAGCCACTCAAGAAACTATTCTGGAATAAATGTTTATTTAAATTGAAACTTTTTGGAAGTAATAACAATTTGTGTGCGAACCCTATAAACAAGAAGTTATTATAAATTTATCTAGATTATGAAAGATGTTTATGTAATTCACGAAGTAGAAGAACTATACGCAATGTTAGATGAATGTCTTGCTAATTTAAATAATATTCTAGGATCCAGATATTTGAAAAATTCTCGACCAAAAGTGGAAAAACTACAACAAGAAATATTAACAGCTTAAGATTGCATAGATAATTGGCTCACTTGTTAAAAAAACTGGACTTATTTGGAAAATATCTTTTCTTCTGGAGATATTAAAAAGAGATTGGCAACTGAAAGCAGTTCTTTTGAAAAAGTTGACATATATTTTAAAAACACGATGAGAAAAACTCATTAGCAAAAGAACATTTACAAGATAATTCCTTAAGTAGGAGAGGCATTTAAAAAACACAAGGAAACTTTGAACAATATTCAAAAAGCATTAGAGAATTATTTGGAAGAAAAGAGAAGTGCATTTCCTCGTTTTTACTTTTTATCAAATGACGAATTATTAGAAATATTAGCAAAAGCAAATGATTTGCAATCCATAAATAAACATATTAAAAAATGTTTTGACAACATAAATAAACTGGATTTAGGGTCGGATCCAAGATCAACCACAGTAGAAGGAATGATAAGTGGAGAAGGAGAAAAGGTGGGATTCGTTAAGTCTATTTCGACAAAAGCAGAAATCGAATTCTGGCTTAATTAAGTCTAAGATTATATGATTGAAAACTTAACAAGAAAAATGAAATAAGGTAAAGGAGATTATGAGGCCAAGGAAAGAAAATAGTGGGTTTTGGATCATCCAGGTCAAATAGTTGCTACTGTGGCTCAAATTGTAATTATTGAATATAAACTAGTTTTGGAGCTCTCAAACAGAGGCGTATTTATCTAATCTTTTGGAAAACCCAAACTCAATGCATGATTGGCAAAATGTGAATTATTTTTAACTGGAATAATTGACTGAGCACATAAGAAATGGACTTAACTCAATATAACACAGGATAATAGTGGCATTGATAACATTGGACGTGCACGCTAGAGACATAATAGACAATTTGGTGAGTGAAAACGTAAGTAGTACTTAGGACTTCAACTGGCTTCAACAATTACGTTACTATTGGGATGACTCGGTTGACAACATAAATGTGAAGCAAGTAAATGCCACTTTAAGATATGGTTATGAGTACATGGGAGCAACTTCCCGTTTAGTCATAACTAACTTGACTGATAGATGTTGGATGACTATCACTGGAGCTCTCAATATATAGTTGGGGGCTGCTCCCGCTGGCCCAGCTGGAACTGGTAAAACTGAGTCTACCAAGGATCTAGCTAAATCTCTTGGAATGTTGTGTGTTGTTTTCAATTGTTCAGACTAAATAGAGTATAAAATGATGGGGAGGTTGTTTACAGGCTTGGCTTAATAGGGGGCTTGGACTTGTCTAGATGAATTTAATAGAATTGATATAGAAGTGTTGTCCGTTGTCGCACAATAGTTACTATTGATTAGATAAGCACTTTTACGAGAAGATAAGAGATTTTTCTTTATGGATTAGGAAATCAATTTGAAAGAAGCAGTAGGAGTATTCATTACCATGAATCCAGGATACGCAGGAAGAACAGAACTCCCTGATAACTTAAAAGTACTTTTTAGACCTGTTTCTATGATGATTCCTGATTATGGACTAATAGCTCAAATTATGCTATTTGCTGAAGGGTTTGAGCAAGCAAGGCCTTTATCTTTAAAAATGGTTCAACTTTATAAATTGTCATCTGAATAATTGTCTCAATAAAAACATTATGATTTCGGTATGAGAGCCATTAAATCTGTTTTGGTAATGGCAGGATCAATCAAAAGAGCTAATCCTGATATGAAAGAAAATATAATTTTGATTAGAGCTATGAGAGACTCAAATATCCCTAAATTTATTAAAGAAGATTTGCCTTTATTCGATGCTTTGGTACAAGATTTATTCCCTGGTGTCGTAATTAATGATCAAACTGATGAGAGTTTATCTTAACAAATACTTGAATCCATAAAAGCTTTGAATTATGACAAAGTTGATAATTAGATTACAAAAATATAATAACTTTTTGAAACATTCTAAGTCAGATTCGGAGTCATGTTGGTAGGAGGAACAAATAGTGGCAAAACAGTAACATTTGAAATATTAAAACACGCAATGACTAATCTTAAGAAAAAGGTATGTATTAATAAAGTAGGGATCAACATAATAAAAGTTTTAGATAATTTAAACATATATTTTGAATCCTAAAGCGATATCAATGGGAGAGTTGTATGGAGAAGTGAACGTGTTCTCTTAGGAGTGGTAAGACGGATTAGCGTCTTAGATAATGCGAGAGTTGGCAATGTCAGAAACAGTTGATAATAAATGGGTGGTATTCGATGGACCAGTGGATGCTCTTTGGATTGAGAACATGAATACCGTGTTAGATGACAACATGATGCTGTGTCTGGCTAACGGACAAAGAATAAAATTGAGGAATGAAATGAGGATGTTGTTCGAAGTGTAGGATTTGGCAGTTGCTAGTCCAGCAACCGTCAGTAGATGTGGAATGGTTTATCTTACCCAGGAAGAGTTGGGATGGACTCCCTATGTCAATAGGTGGGTAGTTCAAAATTTCAAAAAGGTTTTTTATATTTATCAAAAGGACGATTAACACTTTATTATTTACCTCTTCAATGATCAACTCTAGATTTTCCTAGACTTTATTAGGAAATAATGTAATGAACCTATTTTAACTTCCAATTTATAATTACTTACTTCTATGTGCAATATTTACGAATGTCTTTTAAAAGCAAGTTATGGATTCAAAATGGATTCTGCAATTGAAATAAGGAAAAAATATTTCTAAATATGCTTTTTCTTTAGTTTAATTTGGGGAATAGGAACTACTTTTTATGAAAAACATTAAGATCAATTTGATTAATTGACAAGAAAAGTAATTTAAAATAATAAAGATTTTCAACTAAATAAGCATTCCTCATATGGATACAGTTTATGGTTTTTTTATTGATCCAATAGAAGTGTAATTTTTGCCTTGGATGGAAAAAGCTCCCGATTTTATGTAATATATAATTATGTAAGATATGACAAAGAAGTGCCATATTTCAATTTGATGGTTCCAACAATTGATACAATACGTTATTCGTTTGTGGCTGAAATATTACTGGATAGCTAGAAAATGGTGTACATAACAGGTCCTTCTGGAACTGGTAAATCAGTAATGGTTTAATCATTACTGCGTTAAATAAAGGAACCTAGAATGATAGACCCAGTCAATATAATATTTTCTGCTTAAACCAGTTCCTCCGTCACTCAAATGACTATAGAGTCTAAACTACAGAAAAATAAATAATTCAGTTACGGAGCCAGACCAGGTAGAAAAGTAACTTATTTAATTATAGGTTGCTATTTTCATTGATGATATCAATATGCCAAGTGTTGAGGAATATGGAGCATAACCTCCCATTGAAATGCTAAGACTTTTAGTTGACAAAGGAGGGTTACTATATTTTATTATAGGGTTTATGATAGGAAAGAAAGATATTGGAAATAAATTGAGAATACCATTATTTTAGCTTGTTCTGCTCCACCTGGTGGCGGAAGAAATCAATTATCGTAGAGGTTTACCAGACATTTCAATATTCTGTGTATACCTCAACCTAACTAAAAAACTTTATCTAAAATATTTGAGTCAATAATGAGTGGGTTTTTAGGAAATGGATTTTCTGACCCTATTAAGAAATTAGCAGATAGTGTTACAAATAGCACAATAGAAGTTTATCAACGTATTTTATTGGAGAAACTTCCAATTCCTAGTAAATTCCATTACACGTTCAATCTGCGTGACGTGTCCAAAGTGTTTTAGGGAATATTGATGGTGAAATCTACATCGATTAAGGACCCAGAATAATTTGTGAGGTTGTGGGTGCATGAGTGTTCTAGAGTTTTCCACGACAGATTGATAAACGAATCGGATAGGGAGTGGTATAGAGACTTAATTATTGTACTCTTGAAAAATAGGTTCAATAGTTAATTGGAGAAAGATCAAATATTTGGCTAAAGTACCATTAAGTTTGGAGATTTGTTAAGGCTTGATTTGGGAAGGGAATATGAGGAAATTAAAGATATTGCTAAATTGATTAAAACTCTTGATGAACAATAAGATAATTTTTTATAAGGAAAGAGTTTGTAAAAACTAATTTTTTTCGATGAGGCCATAGAACATGTCTTAAGGATTGCAAGAGTGCTAAGATAGCCAAGAGGAAATTCAATGTTAATAGGAGTCGGTGGATCTGGAAAATAGTCATTAACAAAGCTATGCAGTTTTTTACTAAATTGCGAAAACAAAAATATAGATATTGTGAAAGGATATGGAATTCAAAGTTTTAGAGAATTTATTAAAACTTTGAAACTTCTAACAGGTGTTGAAGGCAAAGAATGTACTTTTTTGTTTACTGATACTTAAATAGTTAATGAATCATTTTTAGAAGATATAAATAGCTTACTGAATTCGGGAGAAGTTCCTAACATTTGGGAACCTGATGAGAAGAAAAAAATATTAGACGAAACACGTCCTTTTAACACTTCGTTAAAAAGAATTGGTAATATTTATAAAATAAATAGATGAACCTGATGTGATTTATCAAACTTTTGTTGAAAGAGTGCGTAATAATTTGCACATTGTTCTTTGTATGTCCCCTGTGGGTGACCAATTGAGAATCAGATGCCGAAAATTCCCTTCTCTCGTGGATTGTTGCACATTGAATTGGTTCTCGGCCTGGCCTTAAGATGCTTTAGTTTCTGTTAGTTCCTAATTATTGAATGATTTCTAGTTTTCAAATGATTCATTTAAAAAAGGATTATCTGAAATGTGCAAAGAAATTCATATATCTAGCGCTATTATGGCAGATACTTTTGATTAGTAATTAAGAAGAAAAGTTTATAATACCCCTAAAACATATTTAGATTTTATAAGCCTTTATTAAAAAACATTTAGCTCAAAACACCAAGAACTGTAATTTATATAAATTTTAGAGAAGTGTCTTTGAGTCGTTTGTCGAACGGACTGACAAAACTTGAATAAGCAAATGTTTAAGTAGCGTCTTTAAAAATTGAATTAACTAATTTGCAACCGTAATTAGAACTTTAAAGCGAGATTGTGAAGGATGCAGTCATATAAGTGGATAAGGATAGTTTGATTGCCAGAGATAAGGAATTAGTTGTTTCGGCTGAGGCAGATATCGTCAATAAATAAGCTAGTGTAACTATTTAAATATCTTTAGGAAATTCAAATCATTTCAGATGATGCCAAATCAGAATTAGATAGAGTTTTGCCTGAATTAGAAGCTGCTTTAAAAGCGGTTGAAAATATTGATAAAGCCGTATTATTATTTTATCAAAGGGATTGATCAGTTTAAAAACTTTCTCAAATCCTCCTAAAATAGTTGAAATGGTTATGGAAGGAGTCTGTATTTTTTTAGGAAAAAAATACGATTGGAAAGCAGCATAATTTTTACTCTCAGATTTGAACTCATTTATTAATAAAGATATTTTAGGTTATGATAAAGAAAATATTCCGGAAAAGATAGTAAATAACTTTAAGAAATTCTATAATGCGAAGTAAAATAAATTAAAAATCTAGTATTGAAAATTTCTAAGTGAAAGTGGTAGCTGATAGAGCATCCGCTGCAAAAGATCTTTGTGGATGGTGCATAGCTATGAATATCTATGCAGATGTGAGTAAAAAAGTAGGACCTAAGAAAGAGTAAGTTAGACAGTTGTAAGAAAAACTCAAATTAGCCAATGATTCACTAAAAAAGAAAATGGATGATTTGAACTCAGGTAATTAAAAGCAGCCAAATAATAATAATAAGTGAAGGATAATGTTGCTAAATTGAAAGCAGAATCTGACGCTTGCGTAAAAAAGTAGAAAGATTTGGAGACTTTGGCCGAACTAACAAAAGCTAGATTAATTCGTGCAGAGAAATTAACAAGTTTATTAGAGGAAGAAGGAAAGCGATGGGTTGAAACAGTTGCAATTTTACAAGAATAAATAAAAAATTCAATTGGAGATGTATTTGTATCTACAGCATGTATTTCTTACTGTGGTCCATTTACAGGAACATATAGACAAGAGTTGACTAATCAATGGATTGAATTAATGAAATAGAAAGAAATTCCAATTAGTGAAAACTTTTCAGTTTTAAAGTGAGTTTAATTAATAATAGAACGTTGGGGAATCCAGTGGAGATAAGGGATTGGATGATGAACGGACTCCCATCAGATTCCGTGAGTCAGGATAACTCAGTTTATTGCATGATGGGCAATAGATGGCCTCTGATGATTGACCCTTAGTTCCAAGCTAATAAATGGATTAAAAATACTGAGAGTAAGAGTTAAGTTAAAATCATGACATTCAAAGATCCCAAATTCCAAATAGATATGAAATCCTGTCTCATGCAAGGAATTCCTGTTCTTGTATAGGTTATTTCTTCTTTATTTAAGGATGTAGAAGAAATTCTTGATCCTATGATTGACTCTGTTCTTAACAAGTAAATAAACCAAGTTGGATGTAGATAATTGATTCGATTTGCAGATTAAGAAATTGATTATGATAGTAATTTTAGAATTTACTTAACAACCAAAATGCCAAATCCTGCTTACTTACCTGAAGTCTTCATTAAAGTTGAATTATTATTAAATAGGTGAACATAATAAATTTTACAGTTACTTTCGAAGGATTGGAAGATTAATTACTAGCAGATGTGGTTAAGAACGAAGAGCCTTAAATTGAAAAACAAAGAGATGATAACATTGTCAATTTGGCTTCTTATAGAAAGAAAATTACTGATTGTGAAAAGCTAATTTTATAGTTATTGAACGAAAGTAAACCAGAAACTCTCTTAGATGACTTAAATTTGATTTCCACTTTGGAATCTAGTAAAGTGACATCAGAAGAGATAAAAGTGAAGATATAAGAATCGACAATCTTAGAGTAAAAAATAGAAATAACTCGTAATGGTTATAAAGAAGTATCAATTAGAGGTTCTATTTTGTTTTTTGTGATAAAAGACTTGTCAATAATAGACCCTATGTACCAATATTCCCTTTAATACATAAAACGACTGTTCAATTAGGCAATGCTAGCATCTTAAGACTCTAATGACCCAGCCATCCGTTTAGTCAATTTAATAAATATGATAACTAATATCATTTATACTAATGTCTGTCGAGGTTTATTCGAAAATCATAAACTCATTTTTAGCTTTTTAATTGCCACCAGTATTGATAGATAAAAAGGCGATATCAGCGAAGATTTGTGGAGTGTCTTTTTAAGAGGAGCTTCACTTATTGATAGCTCCATGAGGTTGGCCAACCCCGATAATACTCTTATTTCAGAATTAAATTGGGATTTAGCCACTTACCTTGATATTAATTTCTAAAAATTCAAATTACTTACAGCAAATATTACTAAAAATTGGAATAACTGGCTCAATTTCTTGAACTTCTAAGATCCTTTCAAAGAAGAAATTCCTGGAGAGTTTTAAACTAAACTAGACTTATTTGAGAAATTAGTTTTAATTAAGACATTTAAACCTGAAAAAATGATTTTTGGTTTCGCGAATTATGTCGAAAATAAAATCGGTAAAATATTTTAAATGTAGGCAAATTTTATTTGGAGGTTCCTAGCATAAACATGTAAGAAATTTACTAATCATCGGACGTAAAAACGTCGATAATATTTGTACTTTCTTCTGGTGCTGACCCAACTTAATTAATATTCAATATTGCTAAAGAACGTAATTTCCTTCAGAAACTAAAAGCGATATCTCTTGGATAAGGACAAGGAAAAGCAGCTGAGACTTTGATAAAGGAGGCAAAAGTGTAAGGATTGTGGATTTTATTATAAAACTGTCATTTAGCCAAATCATGGATGGTAGATCTAGAAAACATAGTATTAGAACTGGCAAACAGAGAATAAGAGATTCATCCTGATTTCAGGCTATTTTTGACCAGCATGCCTGCTGTTTATTTCCCCATCTCGATTCTCCAAAACGGAATTAAGTTGACTACTGAGCCTCCCAGAGGAATCAAAGCTAATCTTAAAAGAACTCTTAAAGCTTTAACAGACGAGGAGTTAAATGACTGTAAGAAAGTTGAAATATTCCATAAACTACTATTGGGAACCTGTTTCTTCCACAGTATAGTCTAAGAAAGAAGAAAATTCGGTCCTTTAGGGTGGAACATCAGATATGAGTTTAATGATTCCGATCTTGAAACCTCAAAGACTGTGCTATAAATGCTCCTAAATGAATAAGAGTAAATATTTAATTTATTTAATTTTAAATGAAATATTTATAATAATAGAAAAACTCCGTGGGATGCACTTTTGTTTGTGACTGGTCATATTAACTACGGTGGTAGAGTAACAGATGATTGGGATAGAAAATGCTTATTGACTATTTTAAATAAATTCTATGTCACTGAAATTCTTGAAGACAGTTACAAGTATCATTAATAATATTTAGATTTTCATCATCGTCAGTTTATAACATTCCTAAATATGGGAATCTAAAATCTTATCAAGACTTTGTAGAAAATCTTCCTTTAAGAGACAGTCCTGAAATATTTGGAATGCACGAAAATGCAAATATAAACTACCAGTCTTAAGAATCTGAGAGAATGTTATCGAATTTACTAAGTATTCAACCTAGAATAACAAATAGGTGAAATTATAAATATGTTTAGTTAATCAGGAAAGACTTCTGATTAAATTGTAATGGAACTTGCCGAAAACATGATTAAACAAATCCCTGAAGATTTACTAAGTTCTTAAGGTTTCGGAGAACTATTTATTTTAAACGAAATGGGTTTAATTCCATCATTATCAACGGTGCTTTTGTAAGAAATGGCTCGTTTCAACACTTTGCTGCAGAAAATGCGAATGCTTTCTTAAAACCTGATACTGGCAATATTGGGATAAGTGGTGATGAGTCAGGAACTTGACTCAATGTATTACAGTCTGATAAACAATTAAGTTCCCGTGAGTTGGCAGGCAGTGGCGTATCCGAGTTTGAAACCCCTAGCAGTCTGGCTTAAAGACTTGAACGACAGAGTAGCATTTATGTCTAATTGGTTGGTTAATGGGAACCCCAACTGCTTCTGGATCAGTGGGTTCTTCTTCCCACAGGGATTCCTGACTGGAGTTCTGCAAACCTACGCCAGAAAGTACAAAATTCCTATTGACTAACTTCAGTTCTAGTTTAAGGTCTTGGACATGAATTCAAACAACGTCGTCGTCAAACCTCCCGTATCCATTATTTATATATTTCTAAATATTAGGACGGAGTCTACATATATGGAATGTATTTGGAAGGGGCAAGCTGGAATCGGAAAACTAAATCGTTGGTAGATTAGAAACCAGGAGAAATGAATATCTTGATGCCGGTAGTGTATCTGATTCCCACAATCAGTTACAAACTTCGATCCGAAGACTATGTGTATCCTGTTATTTTATAAAAGATGTCCTCTTTACAAAACTTCATTAAGAGCAGGAACACTTTCCACTACAGGATAGAGTACTAATTTCATTCTGAGTGTTGATTTACCCAGTTTGGAATAAAGTCCTCAATTCTGGACTTTGAGGGGAGCAGCCTTGCTGACTTAGTTAAATGATTGATTATTTCGAAATTATTATAATAATATTTTAATATAAATTATATTATACTCTTTATAAAACTTTATATTTTTTATAGAATAGTTATTGTACTTTTTATCTTTAATTATTTGGAATGAATTTATTTTGAGAGTAATAATAATTATAAAATAATAAGTTATTATAATTCAAACATTGGATTAATATAACTAATAGTATAAAATGTAAGCTTTGAAGGAGATAATATAGATGAAGTATATATTCGGTTACCGGGGAGACTTTAAGAACAATGTGTATTAGCACTAGGACCCAAACAAGGTAATATACCCTGGAGGCCACAACATCGTGGTGTTCAACACCGAGAACAAACACTAGTAGTTTTGGCCTGGATAGCCGGGAACCCAGAAGATTACCTGTATTTCGCTGTCTCCCAGCAAAAGGTATCTCGCCTGGTCTGAACAGACTGATGCCACGGGACTCATCATTATTTAGGATTTGAATGGCAGCAAGAGGAAAATACTCAGCTCAGTCGAGGCAGGCAGCACTCACTACATCAGTCTCCAATTCAACCCTAAAGAGGAACACAAACAACTAGTCTCACTTTCAGTATACACTTATTTATCTTCAAGGGAGGACCTGATTTCTCACTTATTTTCTGGGATTGGAATAAATGCAAATCTATTGCTAGCATCAAAATCACTCCCACACCTCTTAATCTCTACCAAGTATTCTTTTCTAAATTCAGGTTTTCTACTCTCAAAAAGAAGATGATTTGGTTTGTGTTTTCGGATAGAATTTCATTAAACTTATGAAAGTTACTTAAGATGGACAAGTAAAGCCTAAAGATGTTCAATTTAATAAAGGTGTCAACAAAGATAACAAAGACACAGCTTTTAGTCAAAACTTTTTGAGTTACTGCTTCCTCAAAGACGAAAATCTCGTAATTGGAACTGAACAAGGAGAATTGATGCTTTTTAATAATAACTTCGAAATAAAGGTATTTTAAAAATCAAATGTTAAAATAATATAGTCTGTGCTATCTTGTTCTTTATTTGATGGAATCGGAATCGAATGTATAGTGCCATTTTCCAAAGGATTCTTAGTCGGAGCCTCAAATGGAATAGTGTATATATTTGAGAAGAAAAATGATATGGACCCTAAAAATCCTTTTATCCGTTCTGATAAGAAATACTAAAATCGAGAAATTCGAGGTAAAATTCAATCAATGGTTTTGACAAATGGAGAAGAGAATATAATATTGGGTCTTGAAAATGGCTAACTATTGCAATTGACTTTGGCTTAAGGAGATGAAAATGTGAAATTGGAGAATTTAGTTCAGAATTTCCACAATGATAAAATAACAGGGTTGGACGTCTGTATCAGAAAAGCATTGATTGCTACATGTGTATAATTTTAAAACTATTCAGAGTTTAGATAAAACTGTCAAAATATGGAATTATCTCGAGCATACTCTAGAGTGCAATAAAGAGTTCGAGGAATAGGCATTTGCTTTGGCCTTCCATCCTACTGGATTAAATCTTGTAAATTATTATACTTTCATGTCTACCTATATTAATTTATTGAAAGGTTGTTGCGTTTACTGATAAAATAAGAATGATGAATATATATGAAAATGACTTTATTATATTGAAAGAAATATAAATAAAGCTTTGTAAAGAAATAAAGTTTAGTCATGGCGGTCATTTATTCGCCGTAGTGAACAACACAATAATATAAGTATTTTAAACTTACACAGGAGACAATCCCCCCTAATACATATTTAGGTAAATAAATTTATTTTAAATATTTAAAAATAGAGGGCATTAAGCTAAAGTGAAGACATTGCATTGGCATGAGGATGATCTTGGATTCTACAGTGTGGCAGTTGATGGAACTGTATAGGATTTCAAATTAGAAGAAAGGGATTCTATGAAAATGCCATTAGTAACTTTAATTAATTTCAAACCTGCATCTATCATCGGCGTTTAAAATAATTGTTTACTTTTTGGAGGAAAAATTATTGATCAATAAACGGAAGAAAATAAAGTTTATTAATATTAATGGAAGTGTATTCTATAAGTGAATTTGCAGTAGCAGATGTAATAAAAAGACAAGAACAATGATAATAAACAACACATCTCGTAAGACCCTATAAAAATATACACTGGTCAGAACTGTAATCAAGTAGCCCTTTCTATGTCAAACAAGTAAAAAAAATAAAAATAGATTCTTCTTTTTCGCCACATCTGAGAAGAAATCTCCTGGTGCTCTAAGAATGACTAGATTCCCCTTTGGAGACGAAATTATTGATCTTCAGTCCCATTCCAAAGCTATTAAAAAAATTAGAGTCACTTTCGATGATAGCTATGTCTTCACTGTTGGGGAGGATGGATTACTAATAATATATGAAATCAAAGATAAAGTATTTCATTTTTTATTTAAATAAATCATATTATATTTTAATACTTATTATTAAAGGAAGGGAAATTAAAAAGAGATAAGGAAGGAGTTGGAATACATTTCAGCGAAGAATTTTTAATTTCCAAACAAAAATACAAAAAAAAAATAAATAAAATTGAAGATCTCTAATTTTAAATTCATGAACTGTCTAAATAAAATGAACTAAAAAATTTATTGAAAATTAGATAAAGAGATGAAAATATAGCTTAATTATAAGATTAAATTTAACTTTAAAATGAATAAGAAATGAAAAAACTGGATTAAATATAAAAAAAAAAATAAGAATTACAAAAAAAATATGAAATAAAGAAATAGAAAATGTAGGAGGAATTTGAGTAATCTAGATAGATGCTTGAAAAAGGATTTAACATTAAAGTTTCATTAGAAGCCTCAAGATTTGATGAATTATAAAAAAATAAAGAAAGAGTAAATTAATTCTTATCTATAAATTCCTAAATTAAATTTTAAGGAAATATCACAATTCAATTAAGATATTATCAAATTTGAAGAACAACATCAGTAAGAATTAGAATAAAAAATGGAATACTATTAAAATCTTCTTTCGAAAGAAAAAGCTATGAGAGAAGAAATATTCTAATTTAAAAATAAATTAGTTGAAGAATATAATGAAAGAAGAAATAAACTTGAGGAGGATGCAGAAAGAGAAATTGAGGAACTAAAAGACATAAATTAAGAAAAGCTAGAAAAAATTAAAATTCAGATGGATTCATCTGATGGTTGATTTAAATTAATTTAGCTTAAAAAAAGCTAAAGAAAGCTTAACATGAAGCAGATACTTAGGAACTTGAAGAATAGAGAGCCAAACTTAAAGAAATATTGGAGAATATTCAAGAGACTTAAGTAAAATAGTTTAAAAGAAGGAAAAAAATAAGCAGTTGATAAAGGAGAAAGAAATGCATTCAAAAGAATTAGAAGAACGTTAGAAAACAATAAATGACAAATCTGGTCGTATTTTTGAGCTAAAGAAGAAGACAGAAGAATTGGAGAAGTTTAAGTTTGTGTTGGATTACAAAATAAAAGAGCTGAAAAGAGACATAGGACCTAGGGAAGAAGAGATTGCAAAGATGATGGAATAGATTTCCAACATGAATTCTGAGATTATGCACTTTAAAAGAACAAATGCAAATTTGAGTCTAATTGTCACTGATTTAAATTTGAGATAAAAAGGAATGAAAAAAGAAATCGAAGAACTCAATAAAGTCATTTCAGAAAACGACTCCTATTAAAATAGCTATGAGACTGATCTATTTGAAATACATGCTGTCATGAAAGTTACATTTATTTTATCATTATTAATATTATAGGATTATAAACAATTGAAAAAAAAAATACTCAAATTGTACTCCAAGTACGTTTAAAATGAGTAAAAGAAATTCGAAGCCAATGTCGATATTCAGGCAGAATTTATCGACTAAAGAGGTCATTTAGAAACTAATGTAAAGTCATTACTTGAAAAATTTAAGAAGAACATGGAAGCTCATAAAAAAGATAATCAAAGAATAATGAAAGTAATATAAATAAAAAAAGGAAAATGTGGATCTGATTAAAGAAATTAACGATTTAAAAAGAGAAAAGAAGTTATTAAAAGAAGAATTGGCAATCAGAATGAAACCAGTTAACCAAAACGGAGGAAAAGCTAATATGATATGTAATTTATTATTTTATTTAGAATAACAAATTGAAATCATAGATAAGACTATTGACGACAATTAATAAAAGATGGAATAACTTTAATATTAAATAGATGAAATTAATGGTGAAGTTGAAAACTTAAAAAGTCTTAAAGCATAGTCAAGCAGTAATCATATTATTTAATCCTTCACAAAATTCTAAAAATTTTTTCTTAAAATTTTATTATCATTTATTTATTAATTTAACAATGATATCGTTTTTATTAATTAAATAAGAAAAACTTCCTCCTTTATAAGTCACAGAGTGAAATTTATTAAAAAATATTTAATTATATTTATTATATTAATGATATTATATTATTATACTAATTATATTATATTATTATATATATTGTAAAAATTATTTATAATAATTACAGTTTCTACATAAAGGGGTTGGGGTTGGGGTTGGG
>Ga0105051_10003276_pt1 | contig 19813 bp, 18 predicted proteins | sample FRY02_FD_78383 | JGI IMG/M metagenome (GOLD analysis project Ga0105051, IMG submission 78383) | Freshwater microbial communities from Lake Fryxell liftoff mats and glacier meltwater in Antarctica - FRY-02 (megahit assembly) | ecosystem: Environmental > Aquatic > Freshwater > Ice > Glacier... | reverse complement strand
GATCTTACCTGAATCCGATATGGCGCCCAGCCCAGACCCCACAATAAGGCAAGGTCGTCAATTTCATATCTTACCTGAATCCGATATGGCGCCCAGCCCAGACCTCGAGCGTTCATAGTTCGGTTGGTTCGTATCTTACCTGAATCCGATATGGCGCCCAGCCCAGACGACACAATGGTCAACCTAACTTGTACGTTTATCTTACCTGAATCCGATATGGCGCCCAGCCCAGACGTGCTACTTTCTTTACTGGTTCGCCGCCGTATCTTACCTGAATCCGATATGGCGCCCAGCCCAGACTGGTTCATCGTGCTTTGTTCCTCGGCTTTATCTTACCTGAATCCGATATGGCGCCCAGCCCAGACTCTAGCCGGATAGACTTTGCGTTGTTGTACATCTTACCTGAATCCGATATGGCGCCCAGCCCAGACCGTTGCCGTTGCTAATCCAACTGAAAGCGAATCTTACCTGAATCCGATATGGCGCCCAGCCCAGACGTCTCGTAAGCAGCAACGGCGGTTTCGCCATCTTACCTGAATCCGATATGGCGCCCAGCCCAGACGCCTGATGGGAATGTTCTGAGGGGCTACGCATCTTACCTGAATCCGATATGGCGCCCAGCCCAGACCTAGGGCGATGTTGGAGCAACAGGCAACGATCTTACCTGAATCCGATATGGCGCCCAGCCCAGACATTACGTTCGTGGCCACCGAGCTGACTTGATCTTACCTGAATCCGATATGGCGCCCAGCCCAGACTTTAGTCATTTCGGTGAGGTCGGAGATCCATCTTACCTGAATCCGATATGGCGCCCAGCCCAGACACGAGACTCATCGTCCGCTCTCTTTCATTTATCTTACCTGAATCCGATATGGCGCCCAGCCCAGACCTAGAGAAGTCAATCGACGACGGCACGTGATCTTACCTGAATCCGATATGGCGCCCAGCCCAGACTGATAGTGGCTGGCTTTGGTTCTCTGTCTGATCTTACCTGAATCCGATATGGCGCCCAGCCCAGACTTATAGCCGCCGTAGCCCGCCCACGTTGAGATCTTACCTGAATCCGATATGGCGCCCAGCCCAGACATCTTGATGCAAGTAATCTCGCCCCTAGTACTGGCGCACCGGCGCACTGGTGCGGTTTTAGTCCCTGAGAGAGTTCAGTCGCTATCGCTGGGTTTGTTGTGGTAGTAAAAGAAAGCCCAAAGTCCTACAGTCAGACCACCCCATAAGTAGTTCAACGAGTCTCTAGGCTCGTAGCCCTGCGGCCCTAAACCGAAACCCACATTGAAAATCGCTACGAGCATGAGACCCACGATGGCCGCCGCGCCCAAAGCTATGATGGCGCGCGCAATCACCTACGCCACCACCTACGCGGCGCACTAGCAGTAGCCGCTTCGATCATCCTCGGCAAATCCTCGATGGTCTTGCTGAGTTGAGCAAAGTTTGCGGCTTGCAACTCGAGCGCGTTGGCTCTCTCCGCTGCTTGTGTCTCCCCGCGCACTGCGCGCTCTCTTAGGTTAGAGACCTCAGCCCTAAGGGTTTCGGTGACAGAAGTAGTTGAGCTGCCCTCAACTAATACAGGGCCAGTCAGTCGAGTTGCGGGCATTTGGACAGCGACATACTCCCAGTTCATTTGCCCAAACCATCGTTGTACGCCTGGAGTTCGTTCTGCTGGCACCATTGTTGGCGGTCTGATGTATTGCCCAAACTGACCCCCTTCTCTTTTGCCATTTCCTTGAGCGTTCCCCAGCTCTCATTTGCTATTGCGCTCTGACTATCGCTGAACTCCCGCGCCGAGTTGGCTTCACCCATACCTCGACGCCATGCATCACTCCCATCAGGCAAGCTCAGGTAGGAGTCGGCAGCGTCAAACGCATACCGCTGGGCATAGTCGGCGGCGCCTAAAGAGAAGCAAGCGCTTCCGCGTGCTGCTTTGACGCTGACTGGTCGCGAGGGGCCGCTTTCGTTTAGGCGAGTTACGACTTCTACGACTGCGCCCAACACAAGCAGGACAAGGAGAGCGCCGAATACCCATTTAGCGGTGGGTGCTGTGCCACTCCACCAAACTTTCAGCTTGCCCATCTAGACACCATAACCCTCAAACTCGGGATCGGTCGACCGGGGTTGAGGTTGCGGTCGGTTCGTGAATTCGCGCAATAATAAAAATAATCGAGCGGCGTGTGCGCCTCTAGCGTCGGGATGCTAGGGAAACGCTTATAGAAAAAATCGGCTAGCTGTGGATCGAGTCGTCGGGCATTGTTGCGAAGCGTTCAGCCGACCATCGTGAAGTCAATCCGTTTAAGTAATCCAGCCGATAGTGTCTGCATCGGTAAAGTCTGCGCCCTTCGTTTTAGCGCCGGACAGGTTTGCGAGCCTCAGGTATGCGCCGAACAGGTCTGCGCGCCTCAGATTCGCGCGCCTCAGATTCGCGCGCCACAGATTCGCACCCCTTAGGTTTGCGTTGTGCAGGTCTGCGCCATTCAGGTTTACGCGCCTCAGGTCTGCGCCTTTCAGGTTCGCGAAGGACAGATCTGCGCCCCTCAGATTAATACCACTCAGGTTTACGCCCCTCAGATTAATATCACTCAGGTCTGCAAACTGGCACTTAATTGGTCGAACCTTGTAGCAAGGTTTCTTAGCCACAACAGTCGAGGACGCGGGAGTAACACCGACCGCGCCGACCGCGAACAGCAGACTAAACGCCAGGACTATCACGACCTTCGGCTTGGTCATAGCGCCACCATAACCCTTCGAATAGACGCCGACAGAGTGTGCCGTATGTGCCAAAACGATTAGCAAAATCTTTAAGTCGTATCACTTCGGCTAAATAGTTACGGCGCACCTATCGAGCGACGATGCTGCTCGTGCGGTCACGTCACCGCCGGGACGTTCCCGAAGGAGGCGACCGCGCCGACGTGTTAGAGTACCGACAGGGATTTATGAGCCGCCTTCTTGTGGCTCGAACTTTGTCGAAAGGAATCGTCGTGGGTGCTACCGAGATTATGATTGTGGTCGGCCTTGTTCTTGGTGTTGGGTTTTTGTGGGGACTCATTGACATATGCATCAGGCCCTCTAGCGCTTTCCAAGCTGCGGGTCAGAACAAAACGCTTTGGTTGGTCGGAATCTTCGCCGCATGGGTAGTAGCGCTTGGCTGGCTGGTCGGCTGGGTCTACGTCATCGCGATCCGACCGAAGGTCATTCGCGCGCAGGCAGCAGCAGAGTCTTCCACAAAAGTTACAGATTGAAATTCAGAAACTTCTAAACTGTATGCGGAAAAGAAGCAGCGATTTTTATTCTTGATCGTCACTAGTGCTGTCATCGGAGTTCTTGCGATATCAAGCGTTCTTCTTTGGGTGCAACTTAACGATACGAAGCACTCGGTAAATATTCTTAAAACTAAGCTGGAAAATGTAGGGCCTAATTTAAACAGTCGTCTAGATTCGCTTGAATCCGATTTGAGCGACGTGGAAAGTTCGGTGTCTGACTCGGAGAGCACATCCACAGACGCTCAAGACTCGGTAGATTCATTGATTGACTGTGTAAATGATTACATGAAGACAGTCGGTGACGCCGGGGGTGGTCGTTATACTTACTACTTCTGTTGATTAAATTCATATAAAGTTACGAGGAGAATGTGGCTAAAAAGTTTCTTTTACTAATTGCCACCGGAATTTTTCTTATCGGCGGATTGACATTTAGCTCACCAACAATCGGCGCGTCACCAGTCCAAAGATCGATACACGGCGAATACCGAAACACGGGAAAATGGATACCAGTTGATTCATCCGCGCTCACGGCAATTCGTTACTCTTATTCTTCCGGTCATCTAGATATTGAATTCGTTCAGGGCGCTGGATACCGATATTTTAAGGTTCCTCCCAAGATCTTCCGTCGACTGTTAAACGCAAGCTCTAAAGGCACCTATTACAATAATTCCATAAAGGGCCGTTACCGCGTTCGAAAGTTGTGGGGTTAATCTGTCTTGAATCGGTTTACGGAATGAAATCGCAGGCCGACTGAACGAAACAAGGTGTTCGCAGAAAAAGTAGTTTGACAGTTCGGGTCATGCTGGGCCGCAGGCGATCGGGACGCTTCGATGGCGCCGAATCCTTACCCGTAGAGGGTTGGTGGTGAGTCGGCCGGGAGGCAGGCAAGCCGACTCGTTCAGCTCGTCGACTGCGATACCGCAACTGTGGCATACTCCCTAACGCCAAACCCGCGTACTGACCGGGGAACTTGCCAGCGATACTTCGGAGGAGACACTCAGATGGAGATTGTCCTTGTCCTGGTCTTCTGGGCAGGTGTAGGCGGGCTCATCGGCTACGCGATCGGCAACGACAAGGGCCGCGGGGGGGAGGGCTTCTGGCTCGGCTTCCTGCTTGGGTTTATCGGCTGGATCATCGTGGGAGTGATGAGTCCCACTCCAGAGCGCGAGGCCCAGCGCGCCGGTGCCATCGCTGCGGCGGTGGCTCACGCGGGCGCGTCGAAACGCGAAGGAGGAAGACCTTGTCCGTGGTGCGCTGAAACGATCAAGCCGGCGGCGCGCGTCTGTCGCTACTGCGGTCGAGACGTTGAGCCGCTCGACATCTTGGAGATCACCGAAGCTTCCTGGCAGAAGGTTCAGGACGAGTTCCCATCCAGCCATCCAATCGCGATGGAGCTCCTCGACGCCCTTTCGACCCCGCCTGAACGCCCGGCCGACTGGACACGCGAACTCTGCAATCGGATCGAGGCCGGGAGCGTGCCAGAGGCCGCGGCGGCAAGGATCCCGTTGGATTGGTCATCCGCAGAGCCGACCTAACTCAAAAAGATAAAAACGCGCTGGTGGAAAACCTTGCGTACATGATCCCTAAATGCGCTGAGGATAGTCACCGTCACGCGCTTTACCGCGCTATGTCTTGCCTAAATCCGATATGGCGCCCGACCCCGGTACTAAGTGATTCGTAGATCTACTTAATAATTTAATTTTCCGGCGGCGTGCGCACCCATAGCGTCGGGATACTAGCGAAACGCTTATAGAAAAAAATCGGCTAGTCGTGGATCGAGCCGTCGGGCATTGTTGCGCCGGTCAGGATTGCGTCGCGCAGGTTTGCGGCGGACAGATCTGCGTTGGTCAGGTCTACGTTGGTTAGGTTGGCGCCGAACAGGGATGCGCGCTTCAGATTTGCGCCGCTCAGGTTTGCGTCGAACAGGTTTGCGTCGAACAGGTTTGCGTCGATCAGGTTTGCGTTGCTCAGGTTTGCGCCGAGCAGGGATGCGCCGCCCAGGATTGCGTCCTTCAGGTTTGCGTTGCTCAGGTTTGCGTTGCTCAGGTTTGTGTCGCCCAGGAATGCGCCGGTCAGGTCTGCGTCGCTCAGGTCTGCGTTGATCAGGTCTGCGTAGCCCAAGTCTGCGCCGGTCAGGTCTGCGCCCTTCAGGTGCGCTCCCTTCAGGCGCGCTCGGTCAGGAATGCGACGCCGCCGTGTAGGTCTGCGCTCTACCACTTGATCGGGCGAGTCTTGTAGCAAGGTTTCTTAGCCACAAGGGTCGAGGACGCGGGAGTAACACCGACCGCACCGACCGCGAACAGCAGACTAAACGCCAGGACTACCGCGACCTTCGACTTGGTCATAGCGCCACCATAACCCTTTGAGGTAGGGGTCGGCGACTATCTAGAATTCATCGAGTCTCGGCGCGTACGGGTGTTTATTTTCATCATAATAACTAACGATCTCGCCCACCCACCCGTCAGTCCAAGTCAAGAGTTCGGCCAACAGACTCATCACGAGCTTGATGTCGTCGTCTCGGCGAGCCTTCGCCATTCCTTCGAGCACCTTGCCAACGGCCAGCAGGTCGGCCGGGCTTAACTCGGCGCTCAAATACTCGGCCACCTCGACGAGTGTCTTGAGCGCTTTGGTTAAGTCGTAACGATGCTCTGAGTTATCGGCGTAGGCGCCCTCGACTAGCTCGGTCAGCTCTCGCTTAGTCATAGGGCTAGACACGGGGGCACCGGGGTCGGTGATGACTCTGACCACGAGGGCGAGAGCATCGTCGGGCTCTAGGTTTTCGATCACGGTGTCGACGACAACGCCGGCGCTCTTGGCGTGACGGCCTTTTTTCATAGGTGTATACATACGAAACAGCCTCTGTCTCTGCGCACGCAATCCACTTATTTATATTCTCGCAAATCGTCAAATCGGCGTGGTGATTTGGTGTCTGAGAATTGTCGGTTTTAGTCAAATCACCACGAAATCTCCACGAAATCACCAAAAGACGTAGCGTTAGAGCCTTACCCCGTAAAGAGTTTAAGCAAATCGTCAAAATAATCGCCACCAATCTCTCAACACGCCAATAATCACCACCACCCCCACCCCTTAAGGGGTGGTGATTGGTGATTTGGTTAGAAATCGAAATCGTCATCGTCGAGTAGGGCGTTGAGCGCCCACCTTCGTGTCGTTCCGACTTTCTTGACAATCCCCTCCGAGCTCATCTTTTTGATATACCGGCTCACGGTGCTCGATGACCAGTCGACTCCACCTCTTTTGAGAGTTCGCTCGATGTCGGCCATCGTGAGCCCGGTTCCGTCGTCGGTTGCTTTAATAGCCTCGGCGATGGTTCGGTGCTGAGCCTCGTTCGGATCGTTGGCCTCGGTGCGACCAATCTCGACAAGCGCCGCGTTAATCAGGCTCTTGCCATTAATCTCGACGATGGCTTCACGAAATTCCCAAGAATGGTTTAGCGTTCCCGAAGCAAAGAAAGCTTGCTTTCCGTGTTCGCCTTGATCCGAGAGACTGATCGTTTTCCCGACTCCGCTTTTCGCTTCGATCATCGTCGCGATAGAGCCACCCATCGCACTTGAGCCACGAGCTCCCGACGACGCAGCTTTGCCGGGGTGATGTAACACAAGAACGCAAGCGCCGGTCGCTTCGACGATGCCGTTAATCTTTTCTTGGTAACTGTTCCAATCGTCGCTTGAGTTTTCCTCGCCAGCCATCGAAGCTCGTAGCGTGTCGATGATGATTAGTTTCGCCCCCATCTCGGCCGCGAGTCGAGCGATAATCAAATCCTCGCCGGCGTCGAGGTAGGCCGTCGGCGGGTAATAGAAGCCAAGATTATACGGCGCCTTTTCCTCGCCATAGATTTGGCACCAAGCTTTGACTCGGCCTTCGTGCTGATTGGCTCGTTCGGCTGCCACGAATAGAACCGGGGCGTGAACGGTGTAGAGGCCAAGAAACTCTCGCCCGGTCGCGACGTGGAGCCCTATGTCAAGAGCGACATAGGTTTTCCCGGTGCCGTATTTGCCGAATAGCACCGCCGTCGAGCTGAGGGCGAGCACTCCCTCAATTAGCGGGTCGGGTTGGGGTAGCTTGCCGTAGAAATCCTCGCCCCGGGCGAAATACTTTTCGACTCGGCGCTCGTAGATCTCATTAAATGCCTCGTCAATACTTGATCGAAGCTCCGGGACTAATTCGAGAACCTCGGCCATCGTGTCTAATTCGACGAGAGTCTCAAGCGTTCCGCCCCGGTCGAGGTGGTCGCTGATGTCGTCGCCGTCGATCGGCGGTTGCTTGACGGTGACTTTGGCGCTCACTCCGTCGAGGCCGGCCTCGACTTTCCGAGCGAATCCTCGCCCCGGTCGATCGGCGTCGGCGATTATGACGACGGTGGCGCCGGCTAGATGCTGAGCGAATTCTTGCTGCCAAGATTGGCAGCCTCCGCTCGTCGTCGCGGCCAATCCTTCGGCCGCGAGCCGGTTGGCGTCAGCCTCACCTTCGCACCAGTAAATCGTCTCGCCGTTCTTGACGGCCTCAATCGTTTCGGGGAGCCGGTACAAGACTTGAGAGATAGCGCCTAGCCCGGGCATACCGTTAGGTTGACGAAATCGAAAGTCTTTCGGCTCGTACCGAACCCGCTCATAGAGTAAGGCTCCGTCGGCGCTTTCGTAGCGGTAGATCTCGGAGAGTTTCGCCGGCGACTTTGGCTTGGTTTTGGCCGGCGGTTCCTTGCTCGGGTAGAGGTCGGCCATCGTTAGCCCTAGAGCCTCAACTACCGCTTCGGGTTCACAGTCTGCGAGACAATTAATCAGCAATTGGCCGTCGCTGAGCTCGGTGAACGACAAGCTGGGTCGGCCGTCGTCGTGCGCCTTACAGCGCCCCATATATTCACCGCCTCGTTTAGTGACGAAAGCGGGGTCAAGCGCGCTGAGGAACTTGTCAAGTGGTGAGGAATTCCGCCCTGCGGGCGCGTCGTGTGGTAAGATTGTCATAAGTAGTTGAGAAGCCCGTACGATCTGACACTTTGCCGGTGGTGATCGAGCGGGTTTTCTTTTTGGGCTTCTATTCCCTTCGGGTTAGTTTTGGTTAGGTTCCCGCTCAATCTTGATTACGGGATAGGCGGGCGGGGCGTTCAGTGCCCTCTTGGATCTGTATTGCAGCTACGCCAACGGAATAGGAGTTTGACTTCCTTCCTTTCGTTTGCCCACTCACGATGCTGCTCGCCTGCGCCACTCCCCCAGCCGCGATACAGGCTCAACTCGACCAGCCGCGATCAAGTCGTCGATGTCCGACCGAGCAAGCAGCACCTTCCGCCCGACCCGGTGGAACGCGATGCGCCGTTCCTGAACGAGACGCCGGAAATACCGCTCCCCGATCGCCGGGTACGCGAGCCCGGCCTCACGAACGCTTAGGTACGCACTCACGACCGGAGCGCCTCAGAGATGCGGCCGAGCGCCGCTTCCCAGCGGCGGGCAGCGTCGGCGCGCGGTCGAGTCCTGCCGCGCTCCCAAAGAGAGAGCGTGCTTGCGTCGACCCCTACAGCTCTTGCCAGCTCGCGAAGACTGAGGTTCGCTCCTTCGCGTATCGCACGCCCTTTCCCCGAGCGCGCGAGCACTCGGCCTCTCGCCACCTCGACTAGCTCGTTTGTGTCCATGCGACAACCATACACCAAAATCACACAGTTAGCCAATCTCTAGGGCTATTTAGTTGGTGAGAAATCACCTCCGGAAATAGACCGGAGAATCAGCCCTTGTGGATGCCTCATTGTTGTATTTCTGTGATACGATCGCTGAATGAAGTACGCGCGATTCGATGACCTGCTAGTCGAAGGTCCCGAATACCAGCCTCGGTACCGACAAGTAACGATCTGCTGGAACGATGCACGCCGGCTCAAGGTTGCACCGCTCGGCTACGGCGCGGGGTCAACAACGCGAGTCCTCATCCTCAAGGTGCGCTTCTCGCGCGACGGAGACCTGACCTTCGCCAGCCTTGAGGGAGCTGAACGTCTTACCGCGCGCCAACTGCAGCGGTTCCCGTGGACGAAATGGCTCAGCGTCGCGCTCGCCACCTACGAGTTGCGTGCCTACCCCGGCCCCGACGTCGTATTCGCCGCGATGACACCGAAACGCGAGCTGAAGCGCCCCGGTCGCAAGGGTCACAGCAAAGGTTTCTACGTCGGAGTCGCCGCCAAGCACCAGAAACTGACGAAGGCAGGCGTCAGAAACCCGGCGGTGGAGATAGCGAAGGACTTCGACGACGCTCTTGGAACGCCGTGTAGCACGGACACGGTACGAACCTGGATCAAGAAGTGCCGCGCGCTCAAATTACTACCGCCCGCCAGCAAGCGATCAACCCAATAGGAAGGATTCAACATGTCTCAGATCCGAAGAGCTCCCGGAGGCCGACCCGGCTACCAAGTCCGCTACTACGACCCTCTCGGGCAGCGCCGGACGCGCACGTTCCTACTAAAGGCTGATGCTCGGGCATTCGCGGTAACGGTCGCGGCCGATGTCGTGCGGGGTCAATGGCTCGATCCAAGTCTTGCACGCGTCACCTTCGAGGAATACGCGAGCCAGTGGATCGCCACCAAAGCCGACGTGAGTGAACGGACCCGCATTAACGTCGTTGGCCGCCTCGACAACTATGTCCTGCCCTACTTCGGGTCGATGCCACTGGCCGAGATTCGTCCCGTGCATGTTCGAGCGTTCGTCGCGGAACTCGTGGGAAAGAAGCTCGCTCCGAGCACTGTGAAGGCGATCTACCTAACGGGCTCCCAGGTATTCGCGCAGGCCGTCGTGGACGGCATCCTCGCAGGGTCACCGTGTCAGGCCGTCAAACTCCCGAGCGACCGACAGCACGACGAGATGCACTTCCTGACCCCTGAGCAGGTGAACGTGCTGGCCAGCGCGATGCCCGACCGGTTCCGTGTCGCGATTCTCACCGCCGCGTACACCGGGCTTCGAGCCGGTGAGTTGTGGGCGTTGCGAGTCGGTCGGCTCAACTTGCTCGCGGCGACGCTCGACGCGGTGGAGTCCGTCATCGACATCAACGGGACGCTCACATCGGGTCCAACCAAGACTGGGCGACGCCGATCGATCACGCTCCCCCGCTTCCTCTGCGACGAGCTCGGTACGCACATCGGTGCCTACCCGAGCGCGGATGGTTTCGTGTTCAAAAGTGCCCACGGGAATCAGGTCAGGCATCAGAACTTCTACCGTCGAACCTTCCGACCTGTCGTCGCGCAGGCTGGATTGCCTCAGGGCCTTCGGTTCCACGATCTGCGCCACACCTGCGCCGCGCTGTTGATCGCTGAGGGACGACACATGGAGGAAGTGAAGCACTATCTCGGTCACTCAAGCATCCGAGTCACCTCGGACCGATACGGCCACCTGTTCCCTCAGGCTCGCCAGGCCATCGCCGACGCCCTCGACGCCACCTATCGGGCGAGCCTTGGCACCGCCGCCGAAACACGAAACGAGACCGCTTGGGGTACTGACGGGGTACAAAGCCTCGCGGAGCACCGCCAGACGCGCATCAGTGGAGGCTAGAAACCCCCACTGACCTGCACTTTCGTTTGGAGCGGACGACGGGATTCGAACCCGCGACCCTCACCTTGGCAAGGTGATGCTCTACCACTGAGCCACGTCCGCGAAGCGAATTAAGACTAGCAAAATTACTAAGCGATATTTCTCTCCGGTCTAAGTACCTGACAACTGCGCAACTAACGGGGCGAAAACCTCAAAGTTGTCATGACCGAGAACGATGTACGAAACGTCCCACTTCTCTCGCCGCTCGCGCAGGACCTCCGCGCAACCGTCAATAGATCCGACTAGGGCAACACCCGAATCTAAGGCTTCATCCGCGCTGATCCCAAAACTCGGCGCCATAGCCTCGGCGAATCCGGCCGCATCGTCAGTGACCGCGGCGACAAAGTAACGAATCTGCAATTCGAGATCGTCGTATCGGCTTCCCGCTCCGTCGCGTACCCACTGAATCTTCTGCGCAGTCATATCCGCGAGCGCGTCACGCACGGTATCAATTCCTACTGCGCCGGCTTTAAGATTGGGATTGATTCCGACGATGTCGGCCTCCCGACCAGCTAATCCCAAGAGTCGTTGACCACCACCACCAATAACTATGGGTGGGCGCGGCGACTGTATCGGCTTAGGTAAGCCTTGATAGTCGGTGATCGAATAATGCTCGCCCGAAAAACTAAACGGATCGGCACCCCACGCACCGTTTATAACGGCCAGCGCTTCTTCGAGCCGATCGATGCGAACTCCCGGTCGGTCGTAATCTAGGCCGAGAGCGTCGTAATCAACTTTCATCCATCCAGCACCGAGACCAAACTCCAGTCGGCCATCAGAGAGAACATCAACCGTGGCCGCTTCTTTGGCGGTAATGGCCGGGTGTTTGTAATCGTTCCCCAGAACTAGATGACCAATGCGCAATGTAGTAGTTGCTTCGGCGGCAAAAGCAATGCCGACCATCGGTGCAAGGTCGGTATCAACAAAATGATCGGGCATAAATAAAGTCGTGTAGCCCAAGTCTTCAACTTTGCGGGCCAATTCGCGCCATTCTTTAGCGGAATACCGTCCGGACGCCTGCACGCCAAAACGAAACTTGCGGGGGTGAGCCATTGTGAGGACGCTACCTTACCGACCGGTCGATCCAAAACCTGCGTTACCACGATTGGTTTCACCTAGATCGGCCACCACCACCCACTCCACCGAAGCGACCGGAGTTATCAACAATTGGGCGATACGGTCGCCACGGTGAATTGAGTAGTTAACCACGGGGTCAGTGTTAATAAGCAGAACTTTTATTTCGCCGCGGTACTGTGCATCGATCAACCCGGGAGAATTAAGACAAGTGATTCCGTGTTGACTGGCCAAGCCCGAGCGGGGCAAAACCAGAGCGGCGCATCCCGGAGGTATTGCTACCGCGATACCGGTAGGAACCAAAACCCGCCCACCGCCAGCAAGTATTTCGGTATCAACGCGCGCGTGTAAATCGCAGCCCGCATCGTGTTCGTGTTGATGTTCGGGCAAGGGCAGACCGGAATCGAGTTGTTGGATTTCTACTTTCATAACATCGTGTGGCGCAAGCCCTGATCTCTAAATTTCTGGGCTATTGCTTGGGGCGGGTTCATGACCGAGCAACCTATCAACATTAATTGTTGATACTAAATCGGCGCCAAAGGGATGTTTGAACGAGAGTCCTTAAAGCGAACGGTCGCGCAAACGCTGGCGTAATAAGAATTTCTGAACTTTTCCCGACGGGGTGCGGGGAAATTCTTCTATCGAGCCAACTTCTTCAGGCCATTTAGGTTTCGCTAATCCGCTCGCCGCAAGATGGCGCTGAACCGCGGCTAAATCGGGAACGGAGCCCGCGTTGGGAACCATGCGAATAAACGCGTATCCGTGCTCACCGAGACGCTCATCGGGGGCGGCCACCACCGCGACTTCCGCCACTCCGGGCATTCCTAACAGAATGTTTTCTACTTCGGCGGCACTTACATTCTCGCCGCCACGAATAATTACATCTTTTTTTCGATCGACAATGGTCAAGAACCCCGCTTCATCAACTACGCCGATATCACCAGTATCGAAATATCCTTCACCGTCGATCGCCGCCCGAGTTAAGTCGAAGTCGGTATAACCCAAAAAACAATCGGGCCCCCGACTCCAGATCGCGCCCGGTTCTCCCGGCTCGGCTAGGCGCCCTTCGTCGGTACGCAACTCAATTTCGACTCCCTCCATCGGGCGGCCATCGGTCGTTAATCGTTTAATGCGATCTTCAGAGTGGCGACAGCACGAGATTGAAGGGTGTTCGGTGGAACCGTAACCACGAACAGTCGATATGCCTAAAGTTTCGGCTCGCTCCCCCACTGCAGTTGGCACCGGCGATCCCCCCAAGCCGATAAAGGTCATCATCTCGGCGTGCGCCGGCGTGAAGTCGGGATGGTCAAAAAGACTGGTAAGAAAAACGGTGGAACCACTTCCGCTCGCGACACCATCTTCGAGCATCGCCGCCAGTACCATCGGGGGTTCCCATTTGTCGATGAGATGCACGGCGTTACCACCGTAAATCGGTAATAACAACGCGGCCAACATTCCGATAGCGTGACCTACCGGTGCGCCAACGAGTAACGGGCGGTCGCCGCTGGCGTTTAACCCCGACAACTGGCGAATCTCAAAACCAATTGAACGATGAGAATGAATGACGCCTTTGGGGTCGGCCGTGGTGCCGGAGGTGTAACCCACTAATGCGGGACCACCCGGATCGGCTGGTTGCGGGCCCCCGACGGGATCGGATTCGAGTAACGCGCTAAACGGTTGAGCGTAAGTGGGAACATTATTTCCAATTACAAATATCTGTTCAAGATTATTCAGTCGAGGACGAATTTGATCAAGATTAGATAAAAAATCAATAGGGCCGAATTCGTCAGCAGTTATTAAAATTTTTGTTTTAGACTGCTGAAGAATAAATTCAGTTTCCTTAGTTCCATAAAAGTGCACTATCGGAACTGGAACTGCTCCTAAAAACGCTACCGCCCAGAAGGTAACGGCAGTTTCTAGCCAATTAGGCGCGTGAAAGGCCACTGGGTCACCAGGCTGTACACCGGCGGCGCGCAAACCGCCAGCTACTCTCCGCGCGTATTCCGCCACATCGGTGTAGGTGCCCCGCCACGGGCGTACTTGCGATCGGAAACTCACGACTTGATGAGGCGAATTCAGAAATCCGGCGGCCAATATTGTTCCGAGAGTGTCGTCGGTCCATTCTCCGGTCGCGCAATAACGACGAGTGCGCCCGACTTCATCGGATCGTGGTTCAAACTCTAAAGCCACCGCTACTACCTCCGGCGCTGACCATAGCCCTCAGGCAAGTTGGGCGATTGCACGCAGTCAATCTTGGTGGGCTTGATCAGCCACCACTGAACCCATCAGCAGCAACAAGCTCAACCAGGGCAACTCGTTTAGCCGCATAAAATGCTGGGGCCAGTCGTACGCCGCTATATAGCCATAACGCCACTGCTGAATCACCACAAATGCCGCGGCAACGGTCAGCACAACTACTGCGCCAATTCGGGCTCCGTACACCAGTCGACGGTCGCGTAGCGCTCCGTAGGTGATTAGTCCCGCCACTATTCCCACCCATATCGGGGCAAGGAGTAGCCCGATTGCTCCTATAACCAGCGCTACGCCTTTTAGAGAAAAATTGTTTAAACGAGATTTTTCTAAACCAACGCGCGGTTGCCAGCGCGGGATTTCTTGCGTGAAGTTAGCCAGCTCGTCAGCCGACTTGCGTCGCATGAAGACCAAAATCAGACACGCTATTAATCCGAAAGCGGTTATCGCCAAGCCGATCCAAATCCGGTTTTGAGGAGTCCAACTTACGCGGAGTGAAATTGTTCCCGACTTATTCGGTGTCACTAGCCACGCGTTAGCCATACCGTTAGCCAAAGTGCGTTCACCTACTACCGCGTTGTTGCTTTCGGCTTTCCATCCCGCATTAGCACTCTGAGATAACACCAACCAGAAAGGTTCGCCGTCAGAATCAACTTTGAGGTCATAAGACCGCTGATCGCCCGAAACTGAATTTGGCTTAAAGCCCGGCCCCGATTTATCGCCGCCTGATTGCCCCAACAATGCTTCGGCACGAGCAGCGCCACTCACATCCGAAGCCAACGCGAGCGTGTCAATATCAATTCCACTTAATCGTCCATTAACACTGCGGATTTCGTGGGTTCCGCTAGTCAAATTGACGGTATTTTCAGAACACGCAGTAATGGCTAAGCCCTGACGCAGTTGCGCGGCGGTGGCAGTTCCGGTTATCTGAATCGGAAAGGGTTGGCCATCAATGGTAAGCAAATCTGATCTACATGCAGTGGAAAAGCTCTCACTAGCAGGCATCACTGAATTTCCGGCCAAGTTAGCAATTCCGAATTCGACAATTCCTACGGGTAACTCCTGAGGTTCGTGACTGAAGTACTCGGGGGCGACGACTGATCGCACCGCGTCGATGGTAAAACGAAGTTTTTCGGTAGTAACCGCAGGGAAGGTTACCGGCACCGAAGTAATCGAGCCGCGCTTATCAGTGGTAATTGTCGACGGAATATCTAGCGAAAACGGAGCCGAGCCTTCCGGCGTAATCGTGATACGAGTCGGAACCGAATGGTATTGATCCGTCAATAAGCGAAGATCTAAATGATCAATGGTTGTGGGGGTAGAAAAATTGATCTCGACCCACGAGCCCGCGTTTCCACCCACAAACGAGGGTGCCCAAGCGGTGGTTAAATCAGAATCGAAAGCGGAGCGGGCGCGTGATTTGAGGTCACCCTCCAAATAAGACGAGGAGCGCGTAATCAGACCTGAACTATTCGGATTCAGCAATGAATCAATGAGGTCGTCGGTTGCCGTCGCATTAAGGCGAGCAGTTCCCGACAACGCGAAGGAACGCGCGGTGGGAAGTACAAAAGTGCGCGCCAGCGTCGGTTCTTCATCACTGCGTAGATACTCACGCTGTGATCCCCGCAATCGGTTCATCAAAAGAGTAAGCCGGTGGTCGAGCGAAGCGACGCCGACCGTTCCTAAAAGGTCGGTTGGCAGGCGCACACTCTCTGAAATCGCGACTCCAGGAATGACGACTTCGGCGAAGCCCACCGCACTCGAACCTCCGCCGTTTTTGGTGGTGCCGGTTACGACAAGTTCGAGTCGTGAGAAAGTTTGTTGGGCGAAATCGACACTTTGTCCTGAAGGCGACTGAGAATCGATTCCCAGTTTCACCGACCGAGGCTCACCGTCGTCCAGCCGCAGTTCAATCGATTTAATCGACCGAGTTCGTTGGCCATTTTGGAGTTGCACTAAGTCGATGTGATCGGCAGTGATGGGTTCGTCGAGGTCAATAACCAACCGAGCGCCAGTGGCGTCGACTCCGGCCCCTTCTCTCCAACCAGTAGCCAGATCGCCATCAATAGCCGCGGCGGGTCGGTCTTCAGGTGTTAGCCGAATAGGGTCGCCGTAGCGATCGGCCCGCACCCACCGCACGCCATTCCCAATCGTTACCGTTCGCGCAGAGTCAGAAGTAACCGCAAATGGGCTGAGCCGAGTATCGGCGGGGTCGTTAACCAAACTCGGTTCACCCGCCCGCTCGGTATATCCCGTCATATCGCGAATTGCACCCCAATGACGAGACCGACGGCGGTTGGTATCGGTAACCACCAGATCGGCATTTTGTTTAACGATCTGGCGCAACCGAGCTTTATTGTTAGCAAAACTGGCCGATTGGAAAATCAAAGTGTGGCCATCGATTATTCCGGCCGACGCGGCGTCAACTACTCCCTCACCGTCACCAGCAATCACCACCGGATTGATGGTGGTAGCCGTGCGAACTATTGCTTCGGGCTTAGTCACACCAAATATTTTTACCGGTGAAAGGGCAACTTCATCAGCGGGAGAAGCTAATTCTTCAGGATCTTTAACCGGTTGCCGTTCATCGGCTTTATTGATTTTTGGTTTCCCAAACGCAATGACTGGCTCTAAGCCATTAGGGGTTGGATTAAAAAGATTTTGCAAATAACGAGGGCGAGCCGTTCGGAAGCGTTCATACTGAGCATCGGTGCGTACCACAACATCACCAGCAGCAAAAAGCCGAGCGATCGGTGCTACCGCTTCTGGTTGCAGTACTCCTTCTTGAATTCGCCGGTCAAGGGCAATCAAAAGATCGGCCGCCGCGAGTGAACCGAAAGGAAGTAATTCGCTCCCCGTCCACGGTCGGTCGGTTAAACCTTGTAACAGCGGATCGACGGTCGCCCCCCACCGAGAAAATCCAAAGTCTTGACCAGGTATCTCTAGCACTCTAGTTTGCGAGCCTTGTTGATCTAAATACTTGGCGGCATCCGTCCAAGCTTTGGGAACGGTTGACGGTCGCGAAAGATTCTCGGAGACTAAGCCACCTTGCCCGAGGGGTGCGAGATTGATGACGGCCAAGAGCCCGACTAAAACCGCAGCCACTATTCCTACCCGCGGTCGAACTTGAGTCAATGCTGATATTCCGGCACCAATCAGTACCGCTAACCCAAGAATTACGAGTGGTACTGCTCTAGGAGTGCTACGCAGGGCGAGCCCAAACGACGATCCTTCAGCAAAGCTTTTAAATAAACGGCCAAACAATGAAGGGTCGTCGTAGGGATACGCGCCGACCGAAACGATAGTACCGACGAGAACTAGTCCAACAAAATAGATCCGGTGGCGCCACTGCGTGAGCGAGGCCGCGGCCACCGCAATAATCGGAGTAAGGAAAGTAACGATTAATAAACCGATTGATTCTTGATACTGAACTGACTGCGTTATCCAAGAATTAAGTCCGTCGCGACCATAAAAAAACCAGTTACCTAAACCTCTTAGCGACTCAAGCGGCGACGACGCGGCCGATACTGCGCGTACGGTTTCAGTGAAATCAGGTACCGGTATACCGAAATCTTTTTGCACCGTTAATCCGGCTAGCCACCAAGTTGAGGTAGCGATTACTAAAACGCCGATACGAAAGACGGTTCGAGCCGCGGCCCCGACGGCTACCCGATTAGGTCCGGTCAAGCGGTAGAGGATCCAGAGGATTGGACTAATGGCAACAAAAATCAACGCGGTGGCGTTAGTGCCGCCGATCAAAAAAGTTACTAATGCAAAAAGCGCGGGGTTGCGCCAAGTCGATTGACGCAAAGAACGCTCGGTCAGCGCGAGCAGCCACGGTAATCCCACCCACGGCAACAAGATGACTGACTGTCGCGACATATAAGCCAATAAATAAGGAGAAAGCATGTAGACAAGTGCGGCGACTATCGCACCAAGGTCGCGCCGGTACAGAGTGCGAAATAAAAACACCACGCCCGCACCCGCTAGAAATACCAACGATCCAAACCAAAATCTTTGCGCTATCCAGTCGGACACTCCGAGTCGTTCGAATATCCAAAAAAATGGGCCCATAGGAAACAGGTAACCGATATTTTGATGAGTGACGGTTCCCGATGCGTACTGCGGATCCCACAGATACGCGGCATTGGCTATGAGTTGGCTCGGATTAAGAAATAGCGGAAGTTTGGTATCGACGCTGATCCGACCGGGCGCGGAAACTAGAAAAGGTACGTAGGCAATTAAAGCCAATCCGCAATAGGCCCAAAACCAATTCGATATCCGTCTAACGCGGGCAATCATCTAAACGCGCGAAGCCAACATACGAGTTAACGACTTCGAAAGCGTCGCGTCTCCGCGGCCAGTACTTCTAGAACCCGCTGGGCGGTATTGTCCCATCGGAAGCGTTCCGCCCTCGATGCCGCGGCCCTGCTCATACGGTCGCGTAAGTCGGGGTCGTCGATTAAACGATCAAACCCGGAAAAAAGTTCGTCATCGCTCGAACAAAGTATCCCCGTAACACCGTTTTCGACCGCGTCGCGATGACCAGCAATATCAGTTACCACCGCCGGAGTACCACACGCCGCGGCCTCCGTAAGCGTCATTCCCCAGCCTTCTCGCACCGAAGTGCTAGCTACTAGCCAAGCTTGGCGGTAAAGGTCGATCAATTGCGCATCGGATACTCGACCGGGCAATTCAATCCAATCATCGGCACCCAACCGAGCAACTAACGACTCTAGAGCGGGGCGTTCATAACCCTCACCGACGATTACTGCTCGCAATGTTGGGTGGCGTTTTCGTAAGCGAGCAAGAACATTGATTAAACGCTCGAAATTTTTAACTGGTACCAACCGACCCACGGCGACCACTAACGGCGACGCCGCCAGCTGGCCACCAGGAATAAAAGAGTCATCTATACCTGGCTCCACTACCGCAACTCGATCAGGAGAAAATCCCAAATCGTCAACTAGTTCGCGCTTAGAAGAATCAGAAAGGGTGACGATTTGGGTAGAGCGGTAAGCCGCGGGGGCAATTTTGGCTTCCAGCATTCGGCCGCAAAAAGCCAAACTGGACGGGAGGGTCATATTCCACATCTCCGCGTGTACATGATGGAGAAAAGTAAGGCGCGGACCACGAGCCCAGAGTGGTGAGAAAAATGGCATTCCGTTCCAAATCTCGACCAACGCGTCGCGGCGTCCGTAACGGCCTACCATCTCGCTAATGGCCGCTCGGGGGAATACCGCGTAGCGGCCGGCTTTACGAATAACGCGGTAGCCGTCGCGCCAAGTCGTTTGAGCTAAACCGGGTGCATACGAAGTGCGAAAAGTAATATCGATTCCAGCTTGGGCCCATCGTTTAGCAATTTCGTGAGCGTGGATCTCTGACCCTCCTGCTTCGGGATCAGCCAGGTCGCGCCACGCAATGAAATGGACTCTCCGCAAACCGGCTCGGGCGACAATATCGCCGAGTTTGGCCGCGGAGTCGGGAACTGATTCGTTCATTTAGTCCGCCATCACCAATCGCGAACTCGGTTACTAATTATGTATTGATGCGCCCTTATCACTACAACTCCTCGCGGCCGCAGCCGATACTTCCCGTAATCAGGAGAACGAGTCTACCGCCGGATTGAAACAAGATAAAAGAGTT
>Ga0105051_10003275_pt1 | contig 19813 bp, 14 predicted proteins | sample FRY02_FD_78383 | JGI IMG/M metagenome (GOLD analysis project Ga0105051, IMG submission 78383) | Freshwater microbial communities from Lake Fryxell liftoff mats and glacier meltwater in Antarctica - FRY-02 (megahit assembly) | ecosystem: Environmental > Aquatic > Freshwater > Ice > Glacier... | reverse complement strand
GGCGCGGCGACACAGTTCCGTTTCAGTCACCCGACCAATCGACAAGGTCTTACCCGCCGCACCCCAACGTTCGATCTGATCAAACACCTTCACCAACACCATCGCATCAGACGCCGACACCAACGCCGGGTCGTATCCAGCCAGACCACGACCGACCGCCTCTGCGATCTCCGTCATCTCCCGAAGCCCCGTGGCCACTGCGATCTCCATGCACCGAACACTACAAACGAGGTGTGACAGAGGAGCGGTGTCAAACGCGAAATGGGCCGAATGACCCAACCGGGCGGGCGGTCGCCCCAGCAAGCGGGGAAAGACCTTGGCCACCGCGATGCAGAGCCCGTCGCCGAGCGACAGGGACTTCGCCTTGCGACTCGCCCTACCCGTTCGACTGGCGCAGATGAGTTCAGCAGCGCGAACAACAAGCACCAACACAACAGTGACACCCATCGCGAGGATGTTCGAGTGGAGCTGACGGTCACCCCGACCGGCGGGGAAAGACCTCGGCCACCGCTATGCAGAGCCCGTCGCTGAGCGACAGGGACTTCGCCTTGCGACTCCCCCTACCCGTTCGGCTGGCGCAGATGGGTTCAGCAACACGAACAACATCAGCAACATCACCAACACAACAGTGACACCCACCACGAGAATGTCCGAGTGGAGCTGGCGGTCACCCCAGCAAGCGGGGAATGACCTTGGCCACCGCGATGCAGAGCCCGTCGCCGAGCGACAGGGACTTCGCCTTGCGACTCCCCCTACCCGTTCGACTGGCGCAGATGAGTTCAGCAGCGCGAACAACAAGCACCAACACAACAGTGACACCCATCGCGAGGATGTCCCAGCGAAACCGGCCAGCAACAAGCACCAACACAACGGTGACACCCACCACGAGAATGCAGCAGCGAAACTGACCAGCACCGAAAGCCCCCATGACCGGCTGAGTCGGAGGAGAAGGGACACCCTGCGCGGGCACGGGACCACTCTCGGCAAGACTGCCGCTATGGAAAAATTGCGATTCAACGGGTCAGTGGCGGTCATCACCGGAGCGGGTCGGGGGCTCGGTCGCGAGTACGCCCTGCTTCTCGCGGCCCGGGGCGCGAGGGTCGTCGTCAACGATTTCGGCGTGGCCATCAGCGACACCGATGACTCCGGAGAACCACCCGCCACCAACCCCGCCGACGAGGTCGTCGCTGAGATCCTCGCCGCTGGAGGTGAAGCCGTCGCCAGCTACGACACCGTCGCCACCACCGAGGGCGGTGAGTCGATCATCCAGACCGCACTCGACGCGTTCGGCGCCGTGGACATCGTCGTGAACAACGCCGGACAGGTGCGTATGCAACCGTTCGGGAACTTCCCCGAGGAACACATCGCCACGGTCGTCTCGACGCAGTTGCTCGGCACGCTCAATGTGAGTCGTCCCGCGTGGCGCTCGATGCAGAACTCCGGTGGCGGTCGCATCATCAACGTGTCCTCGGGCGCGGGCTATGGCGGTTTCACCGACAGCACCGTGTACTCGATGGCCAAGGCCGGCGTGATCGGTCTCACCATCGCCATGGCGAACGAGGGAGAGGCCGCGGGTATAGCGGTCAACGTCATCGCCCCGTATGCGAAGACGCGGATCGGCACCGGGTTCGGGCCCATCCCGTGGAGTGAGGACCTCGCCGAATGGTTGCACCCCCGCCTGGTTGCGCCCGTGGTGGTGTGGCTCGCACATCCGTCATGCGCGGTGAGTGGACAGTGCTTCGCCGTGGGCGCCGGTCACGTTGCGCGGGTTGCGTTCGCGGTCAACGAGGGTTTCACCGACCGAGACCTCACGCCGGAATCGGTGGCGATGCACGCCGCGGAACTGGCAACGCCCCCGACCTTCGAGATTGGCGGCGTCGCGTCACCGTTGATGCCGAACATGATGAGCGGATACGGCAGGGCCTGAGCGCATCCGTCGGGCGGGTCCAGCCATAGGTGAATCGGGCTTCTGGTCAGAGCGGCTTGGCGGGCGTGGCCCAGAGAGTGGAGGGGATCGAGACCGGTCGGCGTTCCACGCCAGAGGTGGCGATGATCCCCCTGACGATCGGCTGGTCGTCGACGATCTGGTTGTTCCGGTAGACGAGTCGAGTGGGATACGACACGCCGGTGGCGTCGGTATAAGCGCACGGATCGAAGAAGCCCCGGGGGGACCAGAGGTTCGAGATCTTCAACAGGTTCGAGATCTTCAACTTCTCGTAGAGCGCTCGACCCGCTTCGATGTCAGCGGTCATCGGCGCCTGGAACCAGTAGTTCGAGTCGAAGGTGATGTCCCCGTATGTCCGACATCCGCCGCTATCGCTGCCGTAAGGGAGTCCGTCGGCCGCCGACGCGAGGGCGGCGTACGGGAGCGGGTCGCCGGTCGGTGGGGTCGGCCCGAACTCGACCTTGCCGATGGGATTTTCGAGCGAGACGTTGCGGAGCAAAGTGGCATATCGGGTCCCGCCATCGGTGTAGAAGGTATTGCCGCCCGCCTCGGGCCGCTTATTGGTGGCCAGATTTCCTTCGATAAGGATGCCGTTGTCCATGTTCGTACCCTGTTGGCCAGTCGTATAGATGGCCCCGCCGTCCCACAACTTCCCGAGGAAGCGATCGATGTGGTTGTTGCGAACCACGCTGTCGCGATTCGGGGTGGGTTCGGTAAACGAGCCCCACATCCCGGCCGTGGCGCCGGTCAGGCCGAGGAAGCCGCTGGGATCAAGTAGGCCCCATCCCCATCCGATGGCGATGCCCGACCACGGCACCTCGGTGATGGTGTTGTGTTCGATGAGGGTGGCGCGTGCGAAACCGACGAAGATGCCCGCTGAGTCCTCGTACTGCAATCCGGACCGAACGATGAGGTTGCCGTAGATCACGTTGTCCGAACTTTCATCCGCCGGATTTTTCGGATGAGCATCGGTAGGTGAGACCCCGCTGAGAGCGATGGCTGTCGACGCGGTGTCGATGAACAGATTGTTCTGGATGAGGTTGCCCTGGCTGCCGGTTGTGAGCGAGAGAGCGAAACCTCCCAGGTGCCGAAACACGTTGCCGGTGAAGGTGATGTTCCGCGGGTGGGAGAACTCGATGTTGCCGAGTGTGGGGGTGACGCTGTTCGCGTGTCCGACGATGTTCGGCGCGTTTACCCCGGTGAGGAGCATGCCGCTCTGGTCGGCGATGTATCCCTCCGAGCCACCCGGAGCGGTCCAGGTCGCGCCTTCGAACCCGAGGTTTTCGAAGCGCAGGTTCTGGATCGGGTCCGTGGTTGTGCCTGCGCCGACCACGAGTTGCTGCAGCACGGGGAGCTCCACATCGACGGAGTGCATGTCCTCGCCGGGGCGGGGCTTGTAGAACAACATTCCTGTCGAGCGATCGAGATACCACTCACCGGGCTGATCGATGAACTGGTAGGCGTTCTCGAACCGGGTCACCTGCCAGAATCCCCAGATAGCGGGGGCCCCGGGCGTTGTCGAGGCGAAGGAGTTGGCGTTGTTCCACGCCGGCTGGGCCATTGTCAGGAGTCCCGGCGAACCGCCCGAAGGTGGTGTGACTCCGGTGACGGGAACCATGGTGATCTTCCACTGGTCAGCGGTAACCGCGGTGACCTGCGAGGGGTTGCTCCACGTGGATGGGTCGCGCCAGGCCGCGGGGTTGAGATCGGAAGGCAGGTACTCGATGCCGCTGCCGACACCGTTGCCGGTGTGATGGGGAAGGAATCCGACGGGGAAGTCGGTGGTTCGCGCGAGGGTCGCGGGTGTTCCGTTGACGAGGAGTTGGCGGGTGTCGATCGAACCGACCTTGGCGCTCCAGATGCCGGCGGCGCTGTCGTGGAGCAACCAAGCCGAGGAGGGGACAGATTTGGCACCGGACAGGATCGCGTGCTGGCCCGGTGCAGATCGCCAGGTGACGGTGTGTCCGTCACGAGCACTGTCGCGTGCGTCGAGCGTGAGCGGTTCGGTCAGTCGATGAACGCCCTCTCCGAGGTTCACCACAATGTCGCCGGCACCCTGGTCGAGAAGATCGCTAACGGCGCGTTGCGCGCGCTGCACGGTCGCGAAAGGTGATGACGCGGTGCCGGTGTTGGTGTCGCTACCGTCGACCGACACCGAGAACGCTGATTCCGAGGACGAGTTGTTGGGCGCGCTGCATGCGGCGGCCAGGCCGACAAACAGCATGACGCTGATGGCGAGGGCGCGGGCGCGGATCGTGCTTACTTCTTCGATGCCGCCAGATTCGATGCCGACAAATTCGAGGACGACAGAGTGGCGCGGAGTTTTTTCGGAGTGAGCCACCGCTCGGATCGGTGAATGATCCGGCTGGGTTGTTTGATGGCGGGCGTGTCGTTCATGTGGAGACTCGCAGTCATGTCGAGAACCGGATTAGTCAGGGCGGGTTCGGCAGGGCGGATTCGCAGACTATGGCGTTTTGGCAGCGAATGACACCCCCACCCACGCGGAGGTTTCCCATGAGTCAATGCGGTAATTCCTGCACTCTCGCTTCGTGAATAGTTTATTCCTGATTCGCGTAGACGGTCAGGCACAGCGATCGGGGGCGGGTCCGCCTCGAAGAAGCAGCGAGCGAGGGCCGAGCGACGCTCTACGCGTTAGGAATCAAGCCGGGCTTCCCCGCCGACCAGTTCCCGCCGACCAGTTCCCGCTGACCCTGCTGACCCTGTGCAGTTCGGTGCGGACGGTACGCGGCCAGGAACTGTTCACCTACGACACTTACCCGGTCGAGTTCGCTATGCGCGAGGTGTTCGGCTTCGGCACGCCCATGGACCACACTCCGATCATGGCCAGCAACGGTCGTGACACCATCATCGTCGAACATGTCAACCAACTGAAGATGGATCTCGCTCCGCACTGGCCCAGCGCTCCGCGTGACGGCACCTACGCGTGATCATCGAGGGTGAACCGAACCTCCAGTGCGAACTCACCGTCGGCAGCCCCGAGGATTTCTACGAATGTGGGATGGTCGCCACCGCCAGGCACATCGTCAACGCGATCCCCTTCGTGCACGACGCACCTCCGGGACTGATCAGTTCACTCGACCTACCGCTCACCACTGCGTTCCGATCGTTCGTGTGAGCCGACCTCGGTCGTCCCGGACGGCCCAGCTCCACCAGATGCGCCCGCTCCGCCGGACTGGCGGCTGCGGCTCAATCCGATCACTGCCGCCACCCCTGAGATCAGCATGAACAACGCGAGACCTCGGAATACCATCTGACTGGCCTGAGCGAAGTCGAGACGGATCATCTGGAACGCCTTCTCCGCGTTCGCCCCCAGTTGTGAAATTGCGGCGGAGGGCTTCCCGCCGCCCGAACCCTGGAGCGACGCGGCGATCGAGTCGGCCTGCGACTTGTCGATACCGAGTGTGGCCAACGATCCCTCGATCTTCGTGCGCACTGTGGTCGACAGCACCGTGCCGAGAATGGCCAGACCGAGAGCGGCGCCGTAGTTGCGCGCCGTCTGGGTGATACCGGTGGCCTCGCCGTAGTTCTCCGCCGGCACCTGGTTGATCGCATCGGTGTTGGCCGAACTCATAACCACGGCAATTGCGAACCCGGTGACAACCATCCATGGCCACTGCTGGTTCTCCGAGAGGTCCTGCAATCGTGCCGACCAGGCCCAGAGCCCTGCCGCGGCGACAAACGCTCCCCACACCACGGCGGTGCGGGCCCGGCCCTTGTCGAGAAGTCGACCACCTATCTGGACTCCCGGAACGTAGCCGGCGAAGAAGATCAGCAGGTAGAGACCGGCGTTCGAGGTGGACCAACCGAGGCCGACCTGGGCATAGATGCTGGCGAAGAAAAATATTGGGACGAACGCGGCCGATGCGAACAGCAGCACGATGTTCTGAGCGGTGAACGTGCGGATCGAGAAGAACGACACACGGATGAGCGGATGGGAATGATGCCGTTCGAACTCAAAGAAGAGTCCGATCAGCACCGCCCCACCGATGATGCACGCGAGCGTGGCCGTACTCGTCCATCCCCACGCAGCGGCCTGCTGCAGTCCGATCACGCTAGCGGCCATGCCGGCGGCGATCAGCACCGCTCCGCGCCAGTCGATCGGTTCGCGCACTCGCGAGTTCTCGACCTTCGCCATGAATGTGAGGATCAGTCCGAGGATCGCCACCGGAACGTTGACCCAGAAGATCGAACGCCAGGTCCACTGGGTGAGATACCCGCCGGCGAATGGGCCGAGGGCGGTGAGCAAACCGGCGAAGCCGAAGAACGTGGCGATGGCCCGGCCGCGGTGTTCGATGGGGAACGAGGCGACGACGATGGCCAGAGCGGCGGGGAACATCAACGCCGCTCCCGCTCCCTGGAGCACGCGGAAGGCGATCAGCCAGGTCTCGGCGATCGAACCGGCGGGGGTGGCCCCGCACATGATCGATGCGAACGTGAACAGGATCGTTCCGCTGATCACCATCGTGCGATGCCCGACCACATCGGCCAGACGGCCACCGAGTGCAAACAGAGCGGCCAGCGAAACGAGATAGCTCGAGACCATCCACTGCAGGCCGGTCGAGGACAGACGAAGGCCCTGTTGGATATCGGGAGCGGCGATCGCCACGATCGTCATGTCGATGTAGGCCATCGAGATGACGACGATCATGGCGGCGAGTGTCAGGCGTCCTGCCCCTCTCGCTGGTGCTCCTGAACGATCAGCCATAAGACCCCCTGTCATTACCTGACGCGAACCTAGCAACACGAAAGACCTGACGGGAACCTCGCAACTTGAAAGATGACCGCACCGGGACCGACCCGTTATCGGACGAAGTAATGGGTGAGGTGACGTACCCGAAAACGGTGCCGTCCCACTACCCTCGGTTCGTGCTCTTCGCTGAGTCGGACACATTTCGTTCCGAGCGGTTACACCTTGCCTTGCTCACGATGCGGAGCAGAATGACGGCGACGATCGCGGCGAAGAAGAACGTGGTGATGGAACTACCCAATCCGCCCGGCTCACTCGCGCCCCACAAGACCATCACAAGACCGACAAGGGCCGCTATCCAGATGACCGGACATCTACGACCGAAGATCAGCAAGCACGCGCCTGCGGTCAACAGCACAAGGGAGAGGGCAGCAGTCGTGAGCAGTTTCCTGCTCGAGTCGCTGATGGCCTGGGCACAACCTGCAGAGGTCGATACCGGGCGGTACTGCGCCAGTTCAGCCGGCTGCGCCCACGTCCCGCAGTTCGCCCGTCCCGACGAGCCGGTCGAGCCGGTCGGTGTCGACCTAGCGCCCCGCGGCAATGGTGACCGCCAGAGCGGCGGTGAGACCAGCGATCTCGGCGGCCACGTGGCGGAAGAACTCGATGGGCTGGCCGAGCGGGTCCTCAATATCGTCGACCGGCGAATCGCCGAGCAGGTCAGTGAACCGCCGCTCCGCGGTGAGCGACACACCCCAGGACCACACGGGTTCGCCGCTGGCCGGGCCGCCGTTGCTCTGGGCCCGACGAACGAGTTCGCGCAGTGTAAACGCCTGGGCGTACACCGACGGGTCCAGAAGTGCGGCGGCGCGGACATGTTCGCGGGCCATACCGATCACAAGATCGGCGCCAAGAAGGCTCTGCCCGGTCATCACCTGCGACCGGTGCGAGGAGATGTCGATTCCCTGTTCAGCGAGGACCTGCACGGCCAACGGATCGGCGGGTGAATCCAGATCGAGCGTGCCCACCGAGGTGACCCGAGCGGGGATGCCGCGCACTTCGAGGTCGTGACGGAGAAGTGCCTCGGCCATGGGGGATCGACAGATGTTGCCGGTGCAGATCACCACAATGGAGATGTTCGCTGCGTCAGTCACGTTGTCCCCCATCTCCGAATCATTGCATTCGGTTCAGCCGAACCGCCAAGCCGAACCGCCAGGCCGAAGTGCTGGGCTGGCGAACCGCAGACCAAACCGCCAAGCCGAACCGAACCATACGGACAAGATTCAGACTGGGCCGGTCACACTTCCGCGCCCCTCCGGCTGAGCGTCCTGGCCGTTCCCTTTGGAACCGTTGCCAGTGGAACCGTTGGATCGGCGCGAACCCGTCGGCCGGTCTCCGACCTCAGCGACCGGTGTCGACTCGTAGCCCGGCTTGGCATAGGACGAGGAGTACTTGGAACTGTACGAGCCGTAGGCGTAGGCGCCGTAGTAGCGAGAGTACCGACCCTTGGTGGGCACGCCGTTGAGCACAACACCAATGACAGCGGTGTTCACCTGGCGGAGACGATCGAGGGTCTCCTTCAGATGGTTCCGCGGCGTCTCACCCACCAGGGCGAGCACGATGGCACCGTCGGAGAACTGCGACAATGCCAACGAGTCGGCCACCGGCAGCAGCGGCGGGGAGTCGATGAGGATGAAGTCGGCGCCGGCGCCCTCGAGGCGGTCGAGTAACGCTCCCATGGCCGAGGAGCCAACAAGCTCAGCAGGGTTCTGGGGCAGCGGACCGGTGGGCAACAGCGCAAAGCGGCGACCGGAGGGAAGCACGATGGGCACCAAGACGTCGTCGAGCGTCTTGTCACCGAGGAGCACGGTGGTGAGACCGGAGTCGGTCTCGGAGATGCCGAAGAACCAACCGATCGAAGGCTTGCGGAGATCGCCCGACACGATGACCACGCGCTGGCCACTCTCGGCCAGCACCATGGCGAGGTTGGCGACAACAGTGGACTTGCCCTCGGCCGCCTCGGACGAGGTCACGAGGATGCGGGTGCGCTTGGCGCCGAGCGCGGAGAATCGAAGGTTCGACGCCAAGGAACGGTAGGCCTCGGCGGCGGTGGAGTCCAGGGGCACAAGGGCTCGGTGCGCGTGGCGGTCGACCTTTTGAGCGCCACCTTTCTTGAGACTGGCGATGGGAATGCCGCCGAGGACGGCCACGTCGCCACCCATGTTCTCGATGTCCTCCGCGGTGCGCACACCGTTGTCGAGACGCTCGAGCAAGAAGGCCAGACCCACCCCGACCAACAGAGCGAGGATGCCAGCGAGTGCGGCATCACGGCGGGGCGTGGGCGAATAGGGCAAGGTCGGCAACGTGGCCTTCTCGGTCAACTCTGCTGTGCCCGAGCGGGTTGCGGCCTCGACATCGAACTGGGTGGCTCGGGTTCGAAGATCGGCCTGCTGTGTCACCAGAGAGGCCCGCTGCGAACGCAATACGTCCAGCTGCGTGGCCGGAGTGGCCCTGTCCAAGAGTTGGCGATCAATGGTGGCGATCTGCGCGTCGAGATCGAGGACCTTGGTGCGCAACTCATCGGCGCGGGCGGTGAAACTACCAGTGATGACGTCCTTGCGCTGCACGACGTAGACCTCGGCCAATGCGTTGGCACCGGCTTGCGCCACCTCCGGCGAAGGGCTCGTTACGTTGATGTTGATGATGTCGGTGGAGCCGACCGCCGATGGCGAGACACCGGTGATCTTGGCGGCATCCTCGCCCACAACTTCGTTGGCCGCGGTCCGAAGTTCGTTCGACTGAAGCAACTGCAACTGGGTATCGATATCACGTTTGGGATCGACACGTATTTGGATGCCGCTGAACACCGCTTCGGAGTTGGGGTCCACGACGCGGATCTTGGCCGTGGCCCGGTACATGTCGGTCTGCATCGACGAGTAGAAGTAGGCCCCCACCGAAGCGAGTACCACGAGGCCGATGATGAGCGGCGCACGCAGCCATACGATCGCCCACACACGGCGCAGATCGATCGCTTCTTCTTCGAATTCATTCGCCAAGGTGCAGTCCAGTGCTCGGGGGATGATTTGATCGTCAGCACCGCTAGAGACGCGGCACATAGGGCCAGACCGAAGTCTGAAGGCTAGCAGTGTCTGGCAGGCTACTAGTGGCGCCGATTCGCCTCTCAGGCGGCCCTGGCCGAGTGATCTTCGGTGTCGTAATAGCGAGGACCGAATAGCGAGGACCGAACCCTTCGCTACTGTTGCCGATTATGCAAATTCTCGTGACCGACGCAGCCGGCTTCATTAGCTCGAATGAAGCGACCCGATGACCACCGTTGCCGAGTTCGAGGCCGCCGTAGCGGCACGGACTTTGTCGGTTGGCGTGATCGGACTCGGCTACGTCGGTCTGCCGCTGGCGGTGGCCTACGCGGAAACCGGGTTTCGGGCGGTGGGCTTCGATCTCGATGAGCCTCGTATCGCAGGACTTCGCGCCGGACACAGTCACATCGAGGACATCGATTCAGAGCGGATAGCGACTGTCGTCGACTCCGGTCAAATGCTTGCGAGTTCGGATCTGGCGGACCTGTCGACTGTCGACGTCGTGTTCGTGTGTGTCCCGACCCCGTACGACGATCAGAAGACCCCGGATCTCTCGTTCATCCGTTCTGCATCCGCATCGGTGGCCTCCATACTGAAGCCCGGGATGCTCGTGATTCTCCAGTCGACCACCTCGCCGGGGACGACCACGCAGATCATGGCGCCGATCCTCGAGGAGACCGGCCTGCGGGCGGGTACCGATTTCATGCTGGCCTTCTCGCCCGAGCGCGTCGATTCTGGCAACCTCCGCTTCACGATTCGCAATACCCCGAAGGTCGTGGGCGGTGTGGACCAATGCAGCACCGAGTGTGCCCGAGCGGTGCTCGAGGCCGTTATGGACGAACCGGGTCTGGTAACATGTGTGAGTTCTCCCGACGCGGCCGAGATGACCAAGCTGCTCGAGAACACCTATCGCGCCGTGAACATTGCGCTGGTAAACGAACTGGCGGTGCTATCGGAGAAGATGGGCATCGATCTTTGGGAAGTTATCGCCGCGGCCTCTACCAAACCGTTCGGCTTCCAGGCGTTCTGGCCCGGTATCGGCCCCGGTGGCCACTGCATCCCGGTGGACCCGTACTACCTGTCATGGAAGGCTCGGGCCTACGATTTCCAAACCAAGTTCATCGAGTTGGCGGCCGACACGAACCTGGGAATGGCCGACTATGTCTGCAACCGTGTCTCGCGTTTCCTGAACCGGCGAGGACAGGCCCTACGAGGAGCGAAGGTCCTTGCTCTCGGAGTGGCATTCAAAGATGGCGTGTCCGACACCCGCAACTCGCGTGCAGTGAAGATCATCGAACTTCTCGAGGCGGAAGGCGCGATCATTGAGTACGCCGACCCGTTGGTCCCCGCTATCACGATCTCGGGACGTGAACGTCAGTCCATCGATCCCGATTCGATCGATCCGACCGAATACGATGTCGTGGTGGTTCTCGTAAAGAACCTGGCGTGGCCTATTGGCCAATGGCTCGAGAGCGGGGCGCGCATCTTCGACGCAGTCAATGCCGGTGGCCTGCCCACCAACGAACAGATCGAGCGTCTCTAACCGAGGAACCTAGCGGTGGCCGATCGAGACGACCTCGGACTCACGGACCGAGATCGGTCGCCTTAGACCCGGCCCCCATCTCACGATCGACGATCATCAGCATCGTCTCCGTCACCCGGTTGTCGGCCACCCCGTCCAACTCGGCAAGGACGCCCTCGCTCAATTTCGGAACATCGACGTGCAAGATCATTGCGTGGGGGCCGGTCCGGGCGACCTCCTCGCTATCGAAGAGGTCCTCGTGCATCTTCTCGCCCGGCCGGAGACCGGTGAAGACGATCTCGATCGGTCGGGACGACTGCGCCGCCAGCTGCCGGGCCACATCGAGGATCTTCACCGGTTCGCCCATATCCAGCACCAGGACCTCGCCGTTGGACCCGATGGCGGCGGCCTGGAGCACCAACTCCACCGCTTCGGATACGGCCATGAAGAACCGGGTGACCTCTGGGTCGGTCACGGTCAACGGCCCGCCTGCTTTGACCTGGGCCGCAAAACTATCGAGGACGGTGCCGCGGCTGCCGAGCACATTGCCGAACCGCACCGACAGGTAGGTGCCGGCGCCCTGTGCGGCGATAGCGGCAGTGAGCCCCTCGACCAAGCGCTTGGAAGCGCCAAGTGCACTGGTGGGGTTCGCCGCCTTGTCGGTGGAGATGTTTACGAAGTGACCAACCTCTACCGCTACTGCGGCATCAAGAACATTCTGGCTGCCCTTGACGTTCGTCTTGAACGCCTCGGTGGGATGCATCTCCAACAACGGCAGGTGCTTCAGTGCCGCGGCGTGAAAGACGACATCGGGGCGATGTTCCTCGAACACTTGGAAGATGCGTTCGCGATCGCGGATATCGGCCACCACTAGGTTGCGAGAGTCGAGCAGCGCTCGTCCCTCGAGTTCGAGTTGCAACGCGTGGAGGACCGATTCATCACGATCGAGCAGGATGAGTTCGGCCGGCCCCAACCGGTTCACGTGGCGGGCGATCTCCGAACCAATGGAGCCACCAGCCCCGGTCACCAACACACGCCGGCCGCAGAGAAGTTCGGCGGCGGCGGCGAGATCGATCTCCACCGTCTGGCGGCCCAACAGATCGAGCAGCGAGACCGGCCGCACGTCGTCGGCACCCACCGTGCCGCCCAAGATCTCGGAGATAGACGGGAGCACGAGCACCCGTAGACCGGCATCGGTGGCGATGTCGGCGATCTCGCGAACAAGTGAGGAGGGGGCGCTCGGAACGGCGATCATCAGCACCGAGGCACGAAACTGCTCGGCCGCGGTGCGAATGGACCCGCGGCCACCCACGACCCGGACGCCGCGGATGGTGAGATTGGATTTCACCGTGTCGTCGTCGAGCACCGCTACCGGCAGGTACGGACTCGAACCGTCGCGGAGTAGGGACGTGACCAACTGGATGCCGCCGCCACCGGCGCCGAAGATGATGGCACGCTGAGCGCCGGCGGATGACTTCTGGGTGGAGCGTTCTCGATGACGACGCACCACGCCCCGAACCCCCAACGACAGGAGCGTGGCCACCGCAATCGAACTGATCACTATCGAGTTGGGTACCAGATGGGGCGACATGAAGCCATTGATGACGAGGAGCACCAGACCAGCCCAGAGGTTGCAACGGGCCAACCGCTTAGCGTCCTCGAAACTGCCGGCCAGTGGTCGACCGTTGCGCGCGATCAGGAAAAAGGAGAACGAGGAGGAAACCAGAATGGCGACCAGAAACGCCATGAACACGCGAAGCGAGGCGTTGTTCCCTCTGAATGCATCGAACCCCTCGTAGCGAACTACCAGCAACCCAAATATCACCACTGCCCACACGGCCGAGTCGACGGCCTGAGCGCCGAGCATCCGCGGAACGTTCGACCCGCCGGTTCGTGTCCGTCTGGAGACTGCCATGGACCGAAGTCTCGCAGATTCGCGGACCCTGCGCGAAACAAGCAATCCAGCAATCCAGCAATCCAGCGATCCAGACCACGACTATTTGACTTGACGCGAAACCTCGTCGAAGTTTGACGCGGACCGCTTCCATCGGTCAACGCGACACCTCGCAACCTCCCGGGGCCTGTCACAATGACTGCCGTGAATCCACGCCGCCCTCATTCGCTATCAACGACCCCCCGATGGGGCCTCGACGCGAGCACGGTGACCGTGACGACCATCATCGCCGCATCAGGGATAGCGGCCGCATTCTCCGGCTCCAGCCCGACCGGGCACCGCTCCGTCGACATCGTCTGGTGTGCCCTGATCGGGATCCTGATCCCCCTGTTAGCGGTACGGGCCCGGCGAGTCGCGATGCTTACCTCCGGTGGCGTCGCCAGCGTCATCGGGTTCGGGGGCGATCCGGCGACGATCATCATGAGCATCGGCCTCCTGGGGCTCCTGCTTGCCATCGCGGCATCGCCGAGGCGAATTCGGCGTCTCATGGTCGTAGCGGGGGCCCTGACCATCCAGATCCTGCTCCGCGGTCCGTCGTACGGCTTCATCGGACTTCCCACGATCGTGGCCATCGCTACCGTCCTACCCGTCTGCATCTCTGGTTGGCGAATGGCACGGGCGCCCGAACGGCGCGTCGGTCGCTGGGCAGTCGCGATGGTCGCAGCCGTCGTCCTCCTCGCCGGGCTCTCTTCCGTCGGCGTCGCCATTCGGGCAAGAGCCGATGTCCAACACGCGGCGGACGAAGCCATTGAAGGACTTCGGCTCCTCCGCACCGGCGACACCGATCAGGCCACGGCAAAGTTCCAGTCGAGTTCCGCCCGCTTCTCCTCCGCTTCGGGATCACTGGACTCGTTCGCCACCTGGCCGGGGCAACTGGTGCCCGTCGTCGCACAGAATCTCCGAACATTACAGGCCGCATCCTCCTCGGGCGTGACGCTGACGCTAAGTGCTGCGGCAACTGCGTCGACCGCCGACTACCGCGCGCTCGCGATGAGTTCCGGCAGGATCGATCTCGCCAAGGTCGCATCGCTCGAGGGACCCGTCGAGGACTCGCTGGGGGCCATCACCTCCGCTCTCGAGGCCATTGGGGCGACCGGGTCGCCGTGGTTGGCGCCCCCGGTGGGTTCTGCGTACTCGCGTCTGATTGACGAACTCTCCTCGACGCGATTGCAGGCCCAGAATGCTCTCGAAGGGATCCGAGTAGCGCCGGCACTTCTCGGCGCCGATGCACCCAAGCGGTACTTCGTCTCCTTCGGCCACCCGGGAGAGAGCCGCAACGCTGGCGGGTTCATCGGGGCGTACGCGATCCTCGATGCGAACGCGGGTCGACTCAGCCTCGGCGACGCGGGGCCCATCGACGAGCTCTATCGTCGCCCGCCGTTGTACCGATTCGATCCCCCCGTGGATTGGGAATCGCGCTATGGCTCCTATGTCGTGAATCACAACATCGGAGATCACTCCGTTAGTCCGTCGTGGCCGGTGGACGCCTCGGTGATCGCTCAGCTCTACCCCCAGACCCCCGCGGGAACGCCTCTAGACGGCGCCATCTACGCCGACCCGGCCGCTCTCGCCGGGTTCCTCTCGTTGACCGGGCCGATCACGGTGCCCGGGATAGCGCAGAAGCTGACGAACACCAATGTGGAGGAGTACCTGCTCCGCGGCCAGTACATCGAGTTCGAGGGGAGTTCCGCCGAGCGCAAGGACGCCCTGGAGGATGTCGCCAGGGCCATGTTCGATGCACTCACATCCCGACCGCTTCCCAACCTGGCGAAGGTCGCGTCGACACTTGGGCCGCTCTTCGAAGCCGGACATCTTCAGGTTACGGCTTTCGAGCCAAGAGCGGAAACGTTCCTCGACGACATCGACCTCTCGGGACGTTGGTCCATCGAGCCCGGTGCGGACTACCTCTCGGTGCGCTCCACTAATCTCATGGCCAACAAAATTGACACCTACCTCACCCGGACCATCGACGTGCAGACTCAAGTCGACGAACAAACCGGCACACTGCGCTCGACCATCCACATCGAACTGCGCAACGACGCTCCCGCCGAGGGGCTCCCGCCCTACCTGATCGGCAACGGTTGGGACCTCCCGAACGGGACCAATCGCACGCTCGTGAGCGTGTATTCGCCCCATCAACTGCAATCGGTCTCCGTCAACGGTGTGCCGAGCGGCGCACGGGTCCAGTCCGAGTTCGGGGGACCGGTCTACGGCGTGGTCGCCGAAATTCCACCAAAATCCACCGTCACGATCGACCTCGAATTGGTGGGAACCGTGCCTTCGTGGCCGTACCGGCTCCGGGTTCTGCCCCAAGCCATGGCCAATCCGGATCACCTGACCATCCGCATCGACAATGGGACCGGATCATCGCGGCCCCTCTTTGATGGGACGCTCAACCGAACGGTCGTCGTCAAACGCAGGTGACCACGGGCGACACCGACCGTCCCGATTCCAGAGTGGTGACAACAGGCTCGAGAGCGTCTGTTATTTCGGCCAGTTCTGTTATCCACCGGTCCAGACACTGTTTGGGGTTCTCAGCGCATCTTCCGAACGATTGCTCTCATCACAACATTCAGTGCTGTTCTTGTGTTGGGTACGGCCGCAATCGCACAGGCCCGGACCTATGGCGGCGGCACAGTTGTCGCGCCGCCGAACCCTGCGCCCGGCGGCACCATGCAGATCTCGGGAACTGGCTTCGCACCAAACTCCCCCATCACCGTCACCATCGGCGGAACAACCGTCACCAGAATCGTCACCAACGCGTCGGGCAACTGGACCGCCACGGTTTCAGTCCCGTCAGGTGCTGGCACCTACACCGTCACCGCAACTGACGGCGTCACCACGGCCAGGACCACGTTCATGGTCGCGGCAGGGTCGGGTTCAGCCGTCCTTCCCAGTACGGGTAGTTCTTCGAGCCTGAAGCTCACCCAGATCGGTACTGACCTTGTCGCACTTGGCGCACTGACGGTGTTCGGTGTGCGCAATCGCACCAACCGCCGCTCGAAGGTCGACACTCTCAGTTAGACGTAGAGCGATGGGGGTGGAGAGCACGACTCCACGCACGATTGTCGTGCGAGACTTGGAAGCGCTTCTCATCGGTTCGTCACCGTCGAGAACGAACTGGTAACTTGAGCCGTGACTGAATCGCTCTGACAGGCCCAATAGTCGCGAGGGATTGATGATCGCCAACAGACAAGTAAGTCTCCAGTCGGCCTTGCTCGCTCTACTGGCGATGTCAATCTTCGTGTCGCCACGAATCCGCATTGGCTTCCTCTCGGGCCGAGCGATTGACCTGCGACTTCAGGAACTCATTCTGATCGCTGCACTGTTCCTTCTCGTCATTTCGGGTCGCAAGACGGTTGCACTGATGGGAATGCTGTGGTCGCATTGGTTGGCTGCCTACTTGTTCTCGGGCGCGATCATCGTAATCATCCACGCGCTCCTAGGTGATGTAGAGCTCATTCGGGGAGTAGCTTTCTTCATCAGGGGCGTCGAACCATTCCTCCTCGCAATCGCGGTTGCAAGCCTCTGGCGAGCGAGAACCAACGCCTCGAGCACCCTCGTATTGCGGACGATTCACCTCGGTCTGGGTCTAAACGTGATGTGGGTGTTATACCAACTCGCCACCGGTACACACCGCACTTTGTTCGCCGACAGTGTGTCACAGACCATTGAAAGTTACGGTCCGCGTCTGATCGGCGAACCGTCAAGCTTCGGAACTGGAATCTTCTTCGCGTTAATGGCAGTTATCTCTTACGCAGAGTTCAAGTGGCGATTTCTTCGTTTACGAGGCACCATCTTTATGTTTACGGGTTGCGCTATTGGGTCGATTGCGTCACAGTCGCGAGTCTCTATTGGCGCTGTCGCATTGGTGGGCCTCGCATTCGTCCTGCGATCGCGGCCAGACAGGAAGACTCGCTGGCTCCGCGCGATCCTTATCGCAGGGTTCATCGCTGTCGCACTGCAGTCGTTTAGAGTTGCCTTAAGCGCTCGATTTTCCCAAACAGGAATCCAAGCGAGCGCGGGTGTGCGAGCCACCAATATCTGGAAGCCATTGCTCGGCACCCTGACCGACAGCCCAATAATCGGAATCGGACCAGGCGCTCTCGGTACTTTGCGGATTCCCGCAACAGAGGCCCACAACGTAATCCTACGGATCTTTCTCGATTATGGCCTCGTCGTTGGCTGTGTTCTTATTGCACTACTTGCAACCATCGTCTCCCGGTCGTATCGGATTGCGAGGCAGCGTCGCTCGCCGTGCACATCAATGTGGGCCACCTCAAGCTGGTTCGGAATGGCGATCATCTTTGCGACCGGTCTCCTTCAAGATTCCTTCTCTGCTGTTATGACCACGTCCATTTTGGGGCTCATCTGGGGTTGTCTCGGTGGAGAACTGATCGCCAATCGTCGCGTTGAACATGAATGCACGCGTAGTACCAACAATGCCAGTCCTTAGATCGCGAGACCCGGCGCGATAATTGTGAACCCAACACTCAGTTGAGAACCCGAGATGAACGCCACAAGCGTCAGAAATCACCAGCGAACGAACTTGTGAACCACCCAGCTACAGGAGTCCACCACAGCATGCAACATGAACGGCGAATCGATCAATGAGTGTTGCACGCCGGACTCTATCGTCGTTACGAAGCACGTCCCGAAATTTCCGCCGGCGGATCCAACGCACGCGAGCGCATCAGACATCGCTCGGACTCGAGTCTGTCCGAATTCACATAGGGTCAGGAGACAACTGGAAGCCCGGTTGGGTAAACGTCGACCTCCGACAAGATGTGTCTGACATCGTTGGATCCGTGCAACACCTCCCGTTTCGATCTTCAGCGGCCGTCGAAATATTGGCCGAGGACATACTTGAGCATCTTCAACCGAGCCATGCAGCGAGCGTCTTTTCGGAGATTCATCGTGTTCTCATAGGCGGCGGGCTGCTAACAATTCAAATTCCGAATCTGGCAGCCCTGGCCGCCGAGATCCTCGAACACTCGAGTGAACCCGAGGCCGCAATACGTAATATCTGCGGTGGTCACCGTTGGGGGCCCGAAGGATCTTGGGATTGCCACCATTGGGGATGGACACCCGAGTCAATTGCGCGGGACCTCAGCGATGCTGGATTCGCCGTCGTTTCAAATAACCGAGCGCGGAACATGCGTGTAGCCGCGAGGAAGCAATAGCCGTCGACTCCAACCCAAATTAGTCGCCGCCTGGTTCACCCAGGCCCGCAACGAATTGACCCGGGCTCACCAGCAACCCGCGTGATCACCCCGTGGTTATCACCTGTCTGAAGTTGTGTAACCTTCCAAGGGGGCCTCGCACCGGAGGTCGCACCCAGACCCTGCCCTAGAATGCCAATCACGCCAGAATTCCGAGAAGAAGGAGGCTCCGATCATCGCCGAGATGCGAAGTTGTCTGATTCTGATGATTCGGAGTCGACTTTTTGGGCCAGATGCAGAAGGAACAAGCAAGCAATGAGACGACAGGTCGATCGAGTTCGCCGATATTTCAATGCATCACCATCCGAACGATTTCAGATGAGACGTAATCGGTGGACCGAAGTCAGGAAGTGGCGCGAGATCTGGCGGTGGCATCGATTGACTCGCGGGAACCACCGAATCGCTCTCGTGTCGAATAGTGAGTACTTGCTCGTTCATGTTGGCGACCACATTGGGAGGCAGGTATTCGTTCATGGGGAATATGATCTCGACAAGTTTGAATTGACACTGGGCCTCCTAGACCGTTCGGTGATTGGCACTCTCGTTGACGTAGGCGCGAATATTGGGTCAATATCTGTGCCCGCGGTTGCACGAGGGCTAGCCATTCGAGCCGTCGCAATCGAACCGGAGCCGCGCAACTTTGCGCTCTTGACCTCGAATGTTGCGATCAACTCTCTTGAGGACCGAATCGAGTGCCATCAGCTCGCAGCCGGGGCAGAAGATGACATTGATCTGGAACTTCTGTTGTCGGAAAAGAACTATGGAGACCATCGAATCGCGGGCCCAGAAAAGTCTGACCTGGGGCGAGCGAGTCTGCGAGTGAAGTCACGTACCTTGGATTCGATTGCTCCCAGTCTCGACCCATGTTCCGATCTCATCTGGGTTGACGTCCAAGGCTTTGAGCCGGCAGTCCTTCGTGGTTCTGTCAAGTTATTGAAGGCCAAAGTTCCGATCGTTCTCGAATTCTGGCCGCGAGTTCTTGCCGAGAATTCGAGTGTCGATGAGTTGCTCAAATTGCTCGCTCCATACAATTCCTTCATCGACCTAGGCGACAACACTCTCAGCCTCCAACCTCTTCAGTCCCTAGGGACACTGTGGGACGAGCATCTTCCCCGTGGAACGTTCACTGATCTGCTTATTCTCTCGGACACTTCTGAATCGGTCGGTATTTAACAAGGAGGTCTCCATTTAACAATGGGTTCGATGCGGTAGTGAAATACTCCCGGTCTCGGTGGGTGTGAGTCGGCGAGTTCAACGAGTGACGGCAACACCGTGAGGTGATGGGTTTCCACTGGTCAGAGCGTGATGGCAGCCATGATGGCTGCTGTCTACACACGTTCCCTGACCAGTGGAGAGTTCCAGCATGC
>Ga0105051_10003263_pt1 | contig 19858 bp, 16 predicted proteins | sample FRY02_FD_78383 | JGI IMG/M metagenome (GOLD analysis project Ga0105051, IMG submission 78383) | Freshwater microbial communities from Lake Fryxell liftoff mats and glacier meltwater in Antarctica - FRY-02 (megahit assembly) | ecosystem: Environmental > Aquatic > Freshwater > Ice > Glacier... | reverse complement strand
TATCCCTTCCCAGGTTGCGTCCCCGCAGAGCTTGAGTCGGTTTTTCCCGGCACTGACGAGAGTACCACGTTTCAACGTCTGCTGCCAAATCATTGGACGCAGGAGCTGATGCCTTCAAAAATCCACCGCCCTGTTCCGAAGTCGAAAGACCGAAATCTAACCTCACCCTTGCCACTAAAATCCAAGAAGAACCTCGTGGGAAGACGACATTAGAAGCTACCAGCGATCTCCGGCGCGCCAACAAGCATCGATTGTCGACCATCATTATAATAAACGCGATTGCGGCCGATATTTTTTGCTGCGTAAAGAGCCTCATCAGCTCGACGAATCATGGACCCTGGAACCACTTCGTCGCGAGGCTCCGTGAGTCCCGCACTGATCGTGATCGGAATAATAAAGTCAGAAACCTTGAGAGGTTCGGCTGCCAAACGCTTTCGCATCGCATCCACGCGATCCGCGGCAAGTCGCAGCGGGCCGGTCATGAGAATCACGAACTCTTCGCCACCATACCGACCGATCAAATAAGGACTGTCAAACGATTGCCGAAGAACGCTTGAGATCTGACGAAGCACCTCGTCACCTGCCGGGTGACCATACGTATCGTTGATCTTTTTAAAATGATCGATGTCAATGATCGCCAAAACAAACGACTTGCCACCTTTGCGATATCCGATAAATAGCTCTTCAATTTTGGCATCGAAGGCTCGACGATTAGAAAGCTTGGTCAGGCCATCGGTTCTTGCTTCGGTTAAATAAGATTCAATTTGGCGAGTCTGGCTATCGAGCTGTCTTTCGGCGGCATCCAACCGTTTTTGAAGCTGGGTGTTGCTCTGCATGATTTCATTAAGCAGGGCCGCGACGTGTGCATCCCCTCGCCCAGTGCTTGCCTCGGACCGTTTGGCCAGTTCGGATAACTCGCCAATTCGCGTTTGGAACTCCGAGACGTTACCCGAGTACTCGCTGGTCCAAGTCCCTAGCTCTTTAAGCATGTCCAAAACGCCTTGGCGATCGAACTCTTCGGGACTCTCCAACTTTGAACGCTTGCCTCGCAGGTATCCAATCGCGGCACCGATCGCCACCAATGCCGAAGCAAACAGAGCACCAAACACCAGATAAATTAGATTAACGAGCTGCACCGATGAATCCGTTGTACGTGCCTAAGTTTACATCTCTTTGTGTGGTCGCGAATGATGGAAACCCGGCAATGATCCATCGAATCGTTTCCAGGAACATCGCACTTTTCATGGTTGGAAAGTCGAAGTGTGCTTCGCTGATCCATGCACCAAACGAAGGCTAAAACATTGTCAATTAATGTGTTCGCCCCGCGCAATGACCACAATACCGCTTTCCGTCACTAACCATCCGCGGCGTTGATCCGCAATGTGATCATAGCCGATTTCCATACCTGAAGGGATACAGACGCCCTTATCAATAATCGCCTTACGGATGCGACAATGTCTCCCGACATCGACACCTTCAAACAAGATACTTTCACTTACTTCCGCGTAACTATTGACTCGTACACCTGGCCCAATCACACAGCGTTTTGCAGAACCGCCGCTCAGAATCGCCCCCTGACACACGATCGAGTCGAGCGCCTCTCCGCGTCGATCGCTGGGCCCCATCCCGCCAAACACAAACTTCGGCGGAGGCAAATTAGGTTGGTAAGATCGTATCGGCCAATCGTGATCGTAAAGATTAAGCAGGGGATCGACCTCCACCAAATCCATGTTCGCATCGAAGTAAGCGTCCAGCGTTCCGACATCACGCCAGTAAGCTTCCTTTTTTCGATTCTCATCGAGAAATGGGAATGCAAAGACTCGGCTATGCTTGATCGCTCGGGGGATGATATCTGCCCCAAAGTCGTGCCGACTGCCTCCCGTCGACGCATCTTCGCAAAGACATTCATAAAGAAAACGAGCGGAGAAGATGTAGATCCCCATCGAGGCTAAACAGCGATCCGGGTCGCTTGGCATCGGCTTGGGGTCATCTGGCTTTTCAGCAAATTCGAATACGCGACTTTCGTTGTCGATCGCCATCACGCCGAACTGCCGACCTTCTTCGCGTGACACCCTCAGGGCACCAATCGTGAGCTCAGCTCCGGTCTGTTGATGAAAATCAAGCATCGTGCGGTAATTCATCTTATAGATATGATCACCCGCCAGAATCACGACATACTTAGGTTGCTCACGTTCGATCGCATAAATGTTTTGATAGACCGCGTCAGCCGTTCCCTGATACCAATTGTCGTCAATCCGCTGCTGTGGTGGCACGACATCAATAAATTCGCCGAGCTCACGACAAAAGTAATCTCGCCATCCCACGTTGATATGCCGATCGAGCGACTGGGCCTTGTACTGCGTCAGCACAAGCAATCGCCGGAGACCGCTGTTGAGACAGTTGCTCAATACAAAGTCTGCAATGCGATACAAGCCACCAAAGGGAACGGCAGGCTTCGCACGATCACGAGTCAGCGGTTCCAAGCGTGAGCCTCGACCGCCCGCCAAAATGACTGCTAACGTATCTTTCATTAACCTGCTTCTTCCACGAATTAACTACTGCCACCGACGCAACCATTTTTCCAATACCAACAAGTTCCACAATCGGTACGCATGATTGTGCTGTAACGATTCGTGCTCCTGCACCAGCCGAGCGACCGTCTGAATCCGAAAGAATTGCGAGATTCGCGATGACGGCGACAACAGCAGATCGTGAACCATCGGTTTTAGCGGTCCCCGAAACCATCCCGAAATCGGTACCCCAAAGCCCATCTTACGCCGAGTCCACACCTGCGGTGGCACATGATCCCCAAACGCCTCCCGCAAGATCAGCTTGCCACGTTGTCCGCGGAACTTCATCTTTATTGGCAACGACGCCGCGAGCTCGACAACGCGATAATCTAGCATCGGTTGCCTCACTTCAAGTCCGTGCGCCATCGATGCGATATCGACTTTCGTCAAAAGATCGCAAGGCAAATAGGTTTCCAAATCCGCCATTGAAGCTTTGGTCACGATGTCTCGGTTCCCCGAACGGACCCAGGCCTGTTTCAGAAATTCAAAGGGATCATCACCGGGCAACTGCTTCATGAACTCTTCGTTATAAAGCTCCGCGCGAAGTGATTCGGGGAAAATCTGTAGCCAATTCAAATACCGCCGCGCTGGTTCCTGACCCAACGCCTCGAAAAAACGCTTGCCGCGTCGAATCAGCGATCTCTGCGCCGACGAATCCGGCAATCGTTGAATGAGCGAAATTCCGGGTACGTATTTCAAGGGAAAAGCACGTTGCATCAATCGACTCAACCAGAGCGCACGATAGCGATCATAACCCGCAAAGAGCTCGTCGCCCCCATCTCCTGACAATGCCACGGTGACCTGGCTACGCGTCAACTCCGACAGGTACCAAGTTGGAATCGCGGACGAGTCTCCAAACGGTTCGTCGTAATGCCAAACAAGCTTATCGATGACGTGCACCCCATCGGGTACGACTTCGAATCGAGTGTGGTCGGTACCAAGAAACTGAGCGACTTCGGCAGCGTAGCCAGACTCATCAAAATCTTTATCGGGAAACCCAATCGTGAATGTACGCAGCGGCGTGTCGCGTTGCCGTTGAGCCAACGCCACGATCAGCGATGAATCGATTCCGCCTGAAAGAAACGCCCCCAAGGGAACGTCGCTCTGCAAGCGTTTCGCAACCGAATCGTTGAGCAATTCTCGCAGCGACTCGATCGCCTGCGATTGTGAAATATTTCGCTCTCTCGATGGGTCGAAATCCCAATAACGATTAACCGTGAGCCGGCCCTGCTCATAGATCGCAAAATGCCCCGGAGGCAATTTATGTACATTTTTCCAGATTGTCTTCGGATGCGGTATGTACTGGTATGTCAAGAAATCATCGATCGCACTCGGTTCAAGCTCCGGCTTCCAACCCGGGGTTTCCGCAAACGACTTCAATTCGCTTGCGAACAGAATCCGGTCATTTTGGATCGAATAATACAGCGGCTTTTTACCGAGCCGGTCGCGTGCCAGGATCAAACGATTGCGTTTGGCATCCCAAAGCGCGATGGCGAACATGCCGTTGAGATACTGGAAGCAATCCGTGCCGATGTCCTCATACAAATGCAGAATCGTTTCGCCATCACCATGCGTCGCAAACCGGTGGCCGCCACCTTCCAGACGCCTGCGTAAGTCATGAAAGTTATAGATCTCTCCATTGAAGACCAACCACAACGACTTATCTTCGTTCGTCATTGGTTGACGAGCGCCTTCAACGTCGATGATGCTCAAGCGGCGGAAGCCAAGTCCGACCCCGGTTTGACGTCCTTCACCATCCTGATAATGATCGAGGTAGGTATGGCGATCATCCGGACCACGATGCCGTAGCGCATCGCTCATTCGCTCAAGCGTTGGCAAATCAATTCCGGGTGACGATTGGCCCCAGGCGGCACCGGCAATTCCGCACATAGATTATCGGGGGCTCGCTTAATCCGATTCGAATGTAGAACCACAGCTACCACTGTCCATCAAGTTCGCCCAAAGGCAAACAGGAACTACCCTAACCAGGCTTCTAAAGAACGAAGATTTCGGACTCACAGCTTGGCACAAAAAATCGTCTACCGACGAGCGGTTCGTAAAACACCACGAGCGCGGTTCAAGGCATCGGATCGTAGTTTTTGCAAAGCAGGCGTTGAGCCGGGCATTTCTAATGCGGCAGCAAGATTGGCTCTGGCTTCGTCAATATCCATCGATTCTACCTTGATGGCTCGAGCCGTCAGTACCGAAACCACATCATTTTCAACTTGCGCAAAGCCGCCGTCGATGAACAGACGCTCAGGGCCCGAAGCCCCTTGAAACTTGAGGGTACCATATCCGAGCCGCCCAATCATCGCGGCTCGGCCTTTTTGCACGCCGAGTTCTCCATCATACATCGGCAACGTCAATTCCTCGACCGTGCGATCTAGTTCAGTTCGTTCTGGCGTAACGACAATGCATCTAATCGGCATGATGTTTAATTACCCTGAGCCATCTTTTTGGCTTGTGCTTCGGCTTGCTCAACCACGCCAATGTACATGAACGCTTGCTCGGGAAGGTGATCCCACTTGCCATCACAGATTTCTTCGAAGCTGCGAATCGTTTCCGCCAGAGGCGTAATTTCTCCCGGCTTACCGGTGAACACCTGCGCGACCAAGAACGGCTGAGACATGAACCGTTCGATACGTCGAGCACGATGTACGATCATCTTGTCATCTTCGCTCAACTCGTCCACACCGAGAATGGCGATGATGTCCTGCAATTCACGGAAACGCTGAAGAATCGTTTGAACGCGACGCGCAATCGTGTAATGTCGATCGCCAACGTACTGCGGATCCAAGATTCGCGAGTTCGACGCCAGTGGGTCGATCGCCGGATAAATTCCTTTTTCAGAGATCGAACGCTCAAGATAGATAAACGCATCAAGCTGACCGAATGCGGTCGCTGGAGCAGGGTCAGTCGGATCATCAGCAGGCACATAAACGGCTTGAACCGATGTAATCGCACCTTTCTTGGTACTCGTGATTCGCTCTTGCAATGCGCCCATTTCCGTCGCAAGCGTCGGTTGATAACCCACGGCTGACGGCATTCGACCAAGCAATGCCGAAACTTCGCTACCCGCCTGAGAGAATCGGAAAATATTGTCTACGAACAGCAGCGTATCGGCACCGGTTGAATCGCGGAAGTATTCAGCCATGGTCAACGCCGACAACGCGACGCGGAGACGTGAACCTGGTGGCTCATTCATCTGACCGAACACCATGCACGTCTGCTCGATGACCTTGCGGCCCGTGCTGCCGATTTCAGTTTCTTGCATTTCAAGCCAGAGGTCAGTACCCTCACGCGTGCGTTCACCCACCCCCGCGAAGACCGAATAACCACCGTGGCTGCTGGCGATACGTGCAATCAACTCGGTAAGAATAACGGTCTTGCCCAGTCCTGCTCCACCGAACAACCCAGCTTTACCACCGCGAACGAACGGTGTCAGCAAGTCGACAACCTTGATACCGGTTTCAAACACTTCGGTACTGGTCGAGAGCTCATTGATTGGCGGGGCTTGACGGTGAATCGGCCAATAATCATCCGCCAACACTTCACCGCGTTGGTCGATCGGCTGTCCAAGCACGTTGAAAACACGGCCGAGCGTCGCTTTGCCCACGGGCACCATAACCGGCTTGCCGGTATCGATGACTTCCATTCCACGCATCATCCCCTCGGTGCTACCCAAGGCGATCGCCCGGACGCGGCTGCCACCGAGGTGCTGCTGAACCTCACCGACCAAATCGACCGTGACACCCTTGTGCTGTGACTTGACCGAAAGCGCGTTGTAAATGGGTGGCAGGTGACCGACGGGAAACTCGACGTCAAATGTCGAACCGATCACCTGTGATACGCGACCGTTCGTTGTAGCTGTGGCAGTGGACATACGGATTCAGCAAAGATAATTAGGAGTAAAGTGTGGTTGTTCGGTTTTTACGCGAGTATTGTTCTGGGGGATATCTTTAGTCGTTTCTATTTCGCAAGAGCTTCAACGCCCCCGATGATTTCCATGATTTCGCCAGTGATTTGCGACTGACGGGCGCGATTGTAGGTCATCGAGAGCTGCTTGATCATGTCTCCGGCGCTCTCGGTTGCACCCTTCATGGCAACCATTCGTGCGACTTGTTCGCTGACCGCTGAATCAAGGAAACATTTAAAAAGTTTCGCCTTGAAACTTGTCGGCACGATTTCTTCGAGGATCATCTCCGCCGACGGCAAAAACTCAAACTCAGCAGACTTACCCATCCCACTGTCAATGGTGCCGCTGGAAATCGATCCTAACGGAAGAAGTGTTTCGACCATCGCGATCTGTTTGCTGGTGCTGATAAACTTGGTGTACACGACATCCAGGCGATCAACTGTTCCAAGGATGTATTGTTGCAAATAATCGTTCGCGATCTTCTCGACTTCGTCGTATGCAGGTTGATCCTCGAACTGAAGGTGCCCCTTGTCTGTGGTCACACCGCGGAACTTTAAGCCATTGATACCACGCTTACCGCTCGCGTCGACTATCAGGTTGGGAACCGATGACTTCAGCTCTTCGATTCGCTGCACCGCCGCTCGCATCACACTTGCGTTGTACCCGCCGCAAAGACCGCGGTTACTCGCCAAGACCAAAACACGTGCGGTGCTCGTCCTTTCTCGCTGCTGCAGCAATGGATGATCGACTTCGGTACCAGCCGCAATCAAGCGATTCACAATTCGCGTGATCTGATCCGTATAAGCCGTCACCGCGGCGGCGCGATCCATCGCTTTCTTGTAGCGAGCGGTCGCAATCAACTCCATCGTTCGCGTAATCTTGCGAATATTGCGAATGGACTTGCGTCGTTTATCGAGGGCGCGAGCGTTGGCCATGTAACTATTTGATCAAACGAAGGTTAAACGGATATCGGTAAGCGTTGCCATTTGCGACGGATACGGTTGCGATGATTCCAAAAACGACTTGCAATAGTGCGGGGACAAACAACAAGGGAAACAACATCCAACAGCTCATAAAGGTCGCAACGATAAAAACAGCGATCAGAATGAGCAGTGTTATCTGAAAGTTCAGCGCCTCCTTCGCTTCTTGCTCAACAAATAAGGACTTATCTTTCTGAATCAACCAAATTACCAAAGGCCCCACGAAGCCAGGAACTGATCCGACCACAATACCAAGGCAACCCGAAAGGTGGGCCAACAACGCTAAATTTCTGTCCTGACCATCCATCGAGCCATGAACGGTGGGCATCGAACCCGGTTCAACAGGGGTGTAGGGAGCATGCGGATCGAAACCGGCAGGGCCGAGGTCTTCGGCCCTGCGATAATCGTCTCCTGGTTTGTTCCTTTTCACCGACCTGTTTCTTACTTCGAGTCACTAACTATTTCTTAAGGCACGCCGACTAAGCTTTAAAACCGCTGTTGAACTCTTTGATCGCCTCGATCACTTTCTTCGTGATATCATCGGTCAATTCTCGCTTGTCATTCATGTCAGCAATGAGTGACGGGTGCTTGTCATGGATCCAGAGCAAGAACTCCTTCTCCCATTTTTGCACCGACTTGATGGGAATCGAGTCAAGGTAGCCTCGCGTTCCGGCAAATAAGCTCAGCACTTGATCGGTTACACTCATTGGTCGGTATTGAGGCTGCTTCAGCAACTCAACCATCCGGTAACCGCGGTCAAGTTGCGACTGCGTTGCGACATCGAGGTCGGTACCGAGCTGGGCAAACGCTTCGAGAGCACGAAAAGCGGCAAGGTCGAGACGCAAACCGCCGGCTACCTTCTTCATCGCCTTTGTTTGTGCGGCACCACCAACGCGAGAAACCGAAATACCTGCGTTCATTGCCGGACGAATCCCAGCAAAGAACAAGTCAGGTTGCAAGTAGATCTGACCGTCGGTGATGGAAATTACGTTCGTTGGGATATAAGCAGAAACTTCGCCTTCAAGCGTCTCAATGATTGGCAAACTGGTGATCGAACCGCCACCCAACGCATCGGAAAGCTTTGCACTCCGCTCCAGCAAGCGGCTATGGCAGTAGAAAACGTCTCCAGGATAGGCTTCGCGGCCAGGTGGGCGTCGCATCAGAAGACTCATCTGGCGATAGGCAACCGCCTGCTTTGACAAGTCATCATAAACGACCAATGCATGGCCACCATTGAACATAAAGTGCTCCGCCATCGCCGTTCCGGCGTAGGGAGCGATGTACTGCAAAGTAGCTGGGGCAGATGCGCCGGCGGCAATCACCGTCGTGAACTCCATCGCTCCGTTACGTTCGAGAACGTCCACCACCGCAGCGACAGCCGAATCCTTTTGGCCGATGGCAATGTAGAAGCACTTAACTCCGGTGCCTTTCTGGTTGATGATGGCGTCGATCGCGATTGATGTTTTTCCAGTTTTCCGGTCGCCAATAATCAATTCTCGCTGCCCACGACCTATCGGGGTCATCGCGTCAATCGCCTTGATGCCCGTTTGCATCGGCTCGGTCACCGGTTTACGCTCCGAAACACCCGTGGCAATGATTTCAACAGGACGAGTCAGCGTGGTTTGCACAGGCCCCTTGCCGTCCAAAGGATTACCCAGCGGGTCTAAAACTCGACCCACCACCGCATCGCCCGCCGGAACGCTTAGCAACGTGCCCAACGCCTTGACTTCATCGCCTTCTTCAATCGTTAGATAATCACCAAGGATGATGACCCCAACACTATTTTCTTCCAGATTAAATGCGAGACCAATGGCTCCATTGGGAAACTCAACCATCTCTCCAGCCATAACGCCAGAAAGCCCGTAAACACGAGCGATCCCGTCACCAACTTCGAGAACCGTCCCAACTTCGCGAACATCAATTTTGCTGTCGAACTGTTCGATTTCCGCTTGCAAAACCGATGCGATTTCGTCACTGCTAAACTTCACGGCTTCGTCTCTACGGCCAAAGGGCTATTTGATTGGAAAATATGTATTCTATTGTTATTTCGATGTCTGACGGATGGAATCGATTTTGACGCCATCGACCAAACTACGTTCCGGACACTGAAAACGATTCAAAACGCTTCAGCAATTCGCGAGAAAATCCATCGCGTGCCTTCCGCGCTATCTTGTCAATCTGATTCGCGACGCTGCTGTCGAACACAGTATCGCCAACTCGCACCACCATTCCACCAATCAACTCGGGATCAACAAGTTCTCGTAATCGAACTTGCTTACCTAGCGTTATTTCAAGCCGACTGAGCACTAAGGCCCTCGACGAGTCGTCCATTGGAACTGCAGTACGCACCTCCGCGACCGTTCGCCCGAGGACTTCGTCATGAATCTCTGTCGCAGCGGTACGAACGGCCGAAACATAGCCCAACCGCCCTCGCTTGCCCATGATCTTTAAGAAATTGACCAGCACAGGGTGAAACTGTCCGGCAAACAACTTATCGATGACACGGTTTTTCTCGGTCTCATCAATCCGAGGCGATGCAAACGCTGCGGACAACTTATCGCTGCCAGCAAGACACTCGTCTACAAGAACGCCTAATTGACTAAGAACATCATCAACGACACCGGCAGATTTGGCGGCGCCCATCAGTGCCCTGGCGTACGTCCTACCGACTTGCTCCGCACCTGGATCGAGAACGGTTTCGTGTTTGACCATTTCACTCATAGAAATTGACTCAATTGTCTCAATTTTTGCTTGGTAAGCGATCCAAGGACTGACGAATCAAATCACCATGATCGTTCGCCGAAAGCTCCCGGCCGACTACTTTCCGAGCCACCTGCATGGCCAAGTCCGCGGTCTGCCCAGCAAGATCCGCAATCGCAACCTTCTTCGCGGTCTCAATATCCGAGATCGCCCGAACGCGTTGCCGCTCGGCCTCTGCTTTCGCCTCTTCAACAATTCGCTGGCCGCTTGCCTCACCCACTTTGCGAGCTTCGGTAAGCATCGTCTGAACCTGTGCCGCAGCTTCGTCCAACTTGGACTGGTATCCATCCAACAAAGCTATCGCTTCCCTATTCGCGAGATCAGCCGCTTCCAAATCCGACCGAATCTTCGACTCACGCGCCTTCAAGCCTTCTAAAATCACTGGCCAAACTAGCTTGGAAAGAATCGCAAGCACGCCAATAAAAATCGCGATATTCGCTATGGCCGAACCGGCGTCGAACTGCAATAGAGGAGGAGTACCCGCAGGGTCCTGATGCCCGTGCCCAGCATCGCCATGAGCTTCCTCGCCATGCGATTGATCCACCAAAGCAGAATCAGCCACCGCTGCCGCAGACTCAGCAGCTTCATCCACCGCCTGTACCCGATGACCGGACAGAACGGAGAACAAAAAAATCGTCAAAACGAAAGCGGCACGTTGCCAAAAACCAGTCATAGCGATCCACCTCGACGGGACTTAAAATCGACTAAATTAGCTGATCAGAATGAGAATTAACGCAATGACCGTCACACCTTCGATCAGTGCGGCTGCGATCAGCATCTGTGTCCCGATGGTGCCACTGGCTTCTGGCTGGCGAGCGATCGCTTCGACCGCGGATCCGCCAATTCGACCAATACCGAGACCCGCTCCGAGGATCACCAAGCCCATGCCCAAGCCGGCACCCAGCTTGTTAAATAATTTGGCGCTTTCGACTGCGACCTCAACCGAATCCGGGGCAGCCTGTGCCAACAACAATGCAAACTCAAACATCTTCGCGTCGCTCCAGAGAGAACATTAGTGGGTGTTTCGTTTCAAAACCAAATCTAACAAAAACCGTTCAAACAACATGGCGATGACGGACCGCCCCATTGCCGATCAATGTACAAGTGGCCCAAGTCGTTTTGGGTCAATTAACTTATCCAAATCCATCTGCCCTTCGTCGCCGAAAGGATCTTCTTTATGTGAATCATGATGATCGCCATGATGCGCGACCGCAGTGGAAATAAACAGTACCGTAAGGAAGGTAAATATAAACGCCTGCAGAAAGCAGATAAACAGCTCCAACAGAGTCAGGACAATACCGCCTAAGACCACGGCGATTTCCACACCATAGCCCAAGGACATCGAAAATTTTGCCGCCGAAAAAATCAACAGAACAAACGCGGCAATCACTAAGTGACCAGCCATCATGGTCCCGAAAAGTCGCATTGCCAAGACGATGCACTTAATAAACAACCCCATCCACTCCAAAGCATAGAGAGGAAGGCCGATAACAAGCATCTTGGGATTGTCCCAGCCGATGGGATTGAAGTGCGCAAAGAAATTCTTCGCCCCCACTTCGCGAATCCCAACAAACAAGATTGCTACAAAACTACCGATCGCCAAAATACCATTTAGGGCAAGATTCCCCGTTGCCGTCCCGCCCCAATGCGAGAACTGAACGTCATACGTAATAGCCTGCAGGATATAGCCAATCGGAATTAATCCCAGCACGTTTGAAAACAGAATGAAGAAGAAAATCGTCCAAATGTAAGGAATGTACTTGTCGGTAAGATCGCCAAGATTCGGCCGCGTGACCTCATCGCGAATGAACGAACACATCGTTTCAAACAACTGAGCAAACCGCCCCTTCGTTTGATAGGCCTCTAAACCTTCGCCCCTGACGCGAATCCGCCTCGCCACAAACCAAAACGTGAGCAGCAAAAGCACGCCGACTACGGCGGTCATCATTAAATGATTGGTGATGTAAAACGCATAAATTCCATTATAGATATTCAGTGCTGGGATATCGGTACCCGACGAAGTCACCTGAACCCTGAAAATGGGATCAGCGTGCAAGGCATGTGGCAATACGTGCTGAACTGCAAGCTCTGTAAGGCTTGGTTCGGGCTGTGCCGCGGCCCAGAATGCTTTAATAGGTGGGAGCATCGCTTCCTAAACGCCTTTATTCGCCGAAACAAATCTTGCCGATAACCGAAACATCAAAAAATCTAAGACTCGTCAGGACGAGAAGCAATCGCTCCGGTCCCGTCGAATCGCGTCGGACGAGATGCCCAAACAATGCCGCCAATTTCCATCGTCGTCAATGTGACGTACCAAAACAAAACATTAAAAGCCGCTTCGTGACGGCCTACCACCTTCAAAACCATCAGCGATCCAAGAATTGCGAAAGTTCCCGCAAATCGGATCACCATCGAAACGAATACCATGCCAACCGGACCTCGCTCACGGCCAAACGCTCCCTGTGTCACCGGCGTATGCGACGAACCGCGAACTAACCACCAATGCGTTAACGCGGTGAGCCCAAAAAACATTAAACCGATCACTGCAAACACAAAGCTGTCTGGCGTTGACTCCAAGCCAACCGCCTCATTCACCAAAACAATCCCACTCACAGCCCGAATCAGCATGTGCAAACAAACCATCCCGATACAAACCATCCCCATCAGCCAGAATGTAAGCCGGAAGGGACGCAAAGACGACTGGACCAAATTCACGGAAAAATCTGACTCAATAGTTCTCGTTTTCATGAGCCACGCGAACCAATACCGCGGCCTGCAAAACCCAATGATAAACTGTATCAATAACGACTACTCACCGCGACGCTTCGCAGGCTTCTCGCTCGCGGCAGACGCCAAAACGACGAACCTAGCCATCGCTAACGAAAAACCGACCAAGGTAACCAAAGCGGTCCCCACCAGGCGTTCATTTCCTAACCATTTGTCGATGCCAAAGCCGAGACCAGCGAAACAAAGGGTAAATCCGGCTAACTCAAGCCCCGCACCAACAAATCTGCCCCACGGTGCTCCGTCGGACACCGTTTCAACTGGCTTCGAAGGCTCAGGCGGAGGGCTCACACAATGTCCAGTGATCAAAAACTCAAAAAGTCATCTCAATTCGAAAATCCAGACGAACCCAATGGCTCTGAAGGTCTTTACTAGAGAAAAACAGCTTCCTGCTCGTCAATCAGGGACGGAGTGTGATCGCCTTGTAATCGAAATCTAGGGGATGTGACGGATCGCCGCACGCTGCGATCAAAAAGATCAGCCAAAGCGATACGTCGCCCCTTCACAACTGTGTCAAAATGATGACATGCCAAACAAACCCTGCCTGCTGGGCCACGTTAAACCACCTGTGGAGCAAAGGAAATAGACACCCCATTAAGCACCTTTTAAATGAGATACAGGCATGTCAGATTCCCTTAATGCAACCCTCTTCACCGCAGGACTAGAAGTTCACACGTTCCCTAGGCATAATAATACCGGTGGTGATAGCTCCATTGATGTTTGCAGGCCTCGAATTTGGAGTCTTGGAAATTTGTGGGCGAAGAAATGCTGCCATTGACTAGGATTAGGTTCGACGAACATGGCGAATGGGACGGAGCGACGCTTAGCACGTCAAAGGCGATATGTGCCTTGGCACGGGAAATCAGCGGGCGAGTAGTAATACTTCTTTGGAGGTTCGCCGATTCCGCAATTATGGAATTAAGCTGAAACAACGAATGTATCTGGCAAATTGGACTGACGAGCAATGAAAAAAGACAACTCAGCGACCGCAATCCGAAATAAGCAGAAGAAGTCATCTGCCAGGCCCCAGCCCGTAGAAGCCCTGACGGCGGGCAAGTCGTCAAAAGTCGGTAAGAAAGTGACGACGTTGCCAAAAGCTAAGGTCGCTGCACAATCGAAAAAAGTCGAGAAGATTTCTACAGATGAAGCTCTTGCGAAAGCAAAGTCGATGAAGGCCGATTCCGCCAAAACAACGCTGTCCACGAAATCTAAATCGCCTGAGAAACCATTAGGTAAAGCAATTGCGGCGGATTCCAAAGCGGCGATGTCATCGAAATCGACTGCGACCGCCAAGTCAGTGAGCTCTGAGACAAAACCGGCGGCTCCAAAATCAGCCAAGTCCCCGGGGCATCCGTTGGCGACCAAGAAATCACCGTTAGAGTCGTCTTCCTCCGGAAAAGCGTCTTCGGCCGCAAAACCAACGCCGGCGTCCAAAGCTAAGTCGATAGCGGCAACGGGTCGTCAAACGCCAACGAGCCGATCGGTTCGAACGTTGACATCGGTTCCGACAAGTAGCTCCACAAAGGGCCCCGAGGGATCCCTCAAAACACCATTGGCAGCTTCGCCCAAGAGTCGTAAACCTGCCCCCTCAGCCGCCAAGAAGATTGCGGCCCCGACTCCACCGCCGGCGCCAATTTCGGCCAAGTCCGCGAGAATTCGTCGAGAGATGGCACAGAGAAGTCATCGTGCGTTGCAAAACAAAGACATTTCATCCGACATTTTGGTGGGTGGCGCCGCCATCAAAAGCCTGAGCGGAGGCAACGGCAATTCAACTCACAAAGATCGAATTGTCCTCATCGTTCGCGATTGTTTTTGGCTACAAGCGGACTGGGAAATTACACGTGCCGCAGTCGACCGTGTTCGCGTCGCAATGGCGGAAAAATGGCATGGAGCGATGCCCGTCTTGAGACTGGTCGCCGTCGCGGACGCGAGCGCCAATCGAGCCGAACAAGTCGTTCGAGATATCCCGATCCACGGTGGCGTGACGAGTTGGTATATCGATGTCGAAGAGCCGCCTAGCCGTTTCCGAGTCGTCATCGGATACATCTCCGAGAGCGAACGTTTCTTCCCGATTTGTCGCAGTAACGTCGTCGAGACGCCTCGACCCGGGGGCGCAAACCGGATCGACGAACATTGGCGAGATATCGCCGAAGATTACGAACGCATCTATTCACTCAGCGGCGGCTTGGACTCTAACGGCGCCGATGACCTAAAGGATGTGTTTGAAGACAGACTGAGGCGATCGATGCCCAACCGAGGTGACGGTTGCAACGCGAGCAGCGATACCGATGCGGCGTTGGATCGGCATCGTGCGTTGCCGTTCGAAGTCGACGCGGAGCTGATCATCTACGGGTCGACCATTCCCGGTGCGACAGTGACGCTCGGGGGCGAACCCGTCAAGCTTCGGCCTGATGGCAGCTTCACGATTAGATTGGCGTTGCCAGACAAACGCCAAGTCTTCCCAGTCGTAGCACAAAGTCGAGATGGCATGCGACAACGAACGACGGTGGTCGCCGTCGAACGCAACACGAAGGTGATGGAACCAGTCGATCGTGATTCAAACTTCTAGGGAAGTTGGTCTCCGACGGAATTGCAATCTTTTTTTTGGGTTGCTCGGGCAAACGCGTTTCGAAATGAAACCAGCGTCGTTCGAGTGACCAGCAGTGCGCGACGGCTTCGCTATCAGGGATGCTTCGTACATCCCATCCGTCGCCTCATTGTCCCCTTCCACGCTGCCGTCAATCGGCAACGATGTTCAGACGATTCGTAGGCGGTTAGACTTCTTACACGCCTTCGGTACCTCTACCAATTCTGGCTAACCGCTGTTTCTTTCTTTCAGCTGACCTTTTATGTCAACGACGATGAAATCTTTGCTTCTCAACGCAGTCCTAACGCTTTGCTGTGTTGGCACGATATCACTCGGCGCAGCAGAACCTTTGTCGGTTCAGTCGGAAGACAAGTTTGTCATTATCGGTAACACGCTCGCCGAGCGGATGCAACATGGCGGTAGCTTCGAAACGCTTCTGCAAAGTCGATTTCCCGACAAGAAACTTGTGGTACGAAACCTCGGATGGTCGGCGGACGAGATCGACCTGCGTCCTCGAAGTGCAAACTTTAGCGATCACGGGCATAACCTAACGGATCACAAGGCGAACATTGTATTGGCGATGTTCGGTCTGAACGAATCGTTCGGCGGCCCTGAGCAATTAGCGGTATTCGGCAAACGCTTCGAGACATTCCTGGAGAACACTCGTAAAGAAATCGGCGATGGAAAGCTCGTTGTTTTTTCGCCCATCCCTCACGAGAACCTAAATCGCCCTGAACTTCCTGACGGTGAATCCACCAATAAAAATGTCGTACTTTATAGCGGAGTGATGAAAGAAAAATGCGAAGCATCCGGTGTCCGCTTCGTCGACCTGTTCGGACCGATGCGGGAGGCGATGGCTGCCGAGCAAACGCCTCTGACGATCAATGGCATCCATTTGAATGAACGTGGGAATGATCTCTTGGCGGCGGCGATTGATCGGGCGTTATTCGGACCTCGCCCTGGTCAAATATCGGCGGACATGGACTTGCTCCGTTCCGCAGTCATCGAGAAAGATAAGCAGTTCTTCTATGACCATCGAACGGTAAATGGCTACTACGTTTTTGGTGGTCGCAAGAATCCTTATGGAGTGATGAACTTCCCCGAAGAGTTTGCCAAACTTCGCAAGATGATCGAAGTCCGCGACGAACGAATTTGGAAAATTGCTATGGGCGAAACGGTTTCGTCAACAATCGATGATTCTTCCACAGGAACGCTGACCCCGATCGAATCAAACGTCGCCACGGCGCCTATTTATTACTCTCCCGAAGAAAGCAAAGCACTTTTCGATGTGCAAGACGGATACGAGATTGATTTAGTCGCTTCCGAAGTTGACTTTCCTGAACTGATGAACCCCGTTGCATTGGATATCGATGCGCGGGGACGACTTTGGGTCACAACGACACCAAGTTACCCCCAATATCTGCCGGGAACTCCGGTCAATGACAAGATCTTGATTTTTGAAGACATCAATAAAGATGGGAAAGCTGATAAGCAAACCGTCTTTGCCGATGGACTTCATCTGCCCATCGGAATCGCTCTGGCCGATGGCGGTGCTTATGTCTCACAGCAACCGAATCTTATGTTTCTCAGGGATACCAACGGCGATGGTGTCGCCGACGTTCGCGAGCAAGTCTTGCACGGATTCGACTCCGCGGATTCTCACCACTCCATCAGCGCGTTCGCGTTCGGTCCCGATGGAGCGCTGTATATGCAGGAAGGCACGTTCCACCATACGCAGGTCGAGACGCCCTATGGCCCGCAGCGAGTTAAAGACGCGGCGGTGTTTCGCTATGAACCGAAGACCGAACGGTTTAGCATTTTTGTGTCCTATTCGTTCGCGAACCCTTGGGGACATTGCTTTGATGACTGGGGACAAAACTTCGTCGCCGATGCATCAGGCGGGGCGAACTACTTTGCCGCTGCATTCAGCGGCGATGTGATCTATCCACAAAAGCATCGACAGATGCAGCCGTTTCTGAAGAAGCAGTGGCGACCAACCGCCGGTTGTCTCATCGTAAACAATCCCCATTTTCCAGACGAAGCTCAAGGCAACTATCTGCTCAATAACACGATCGGTTTTCTCGGAACGCTGCAGTACAAGGTCAGCGACGATGGAAGCGGTTTCAAGGCAGACCCCGTCGATCCTCTTCTATCTAGTCGCGATACCAATTTCCGGCCCATCGACCAAAAGTTTGGCCCCGACGGTTCGCTTTACATCATCGATTGGTTCAATCCGCTGATCGGTCATATGCAACACAACTTGCGTGACCCCAAGCGTGACAAGCATCACGGTCGCATTTGGCGAATTCGAAACAAGAACAAACCGTTGCTTGAAGTCCCCGAGATTGAGAACGCATCTCCGGCGGAGTTAGTAAAACTCCTGGAACGACCTGATTCGATGGTGCGTGATCTCGCTCGTCGACAACTGCGTCTTCACCCCGTCGCTGATGTGGTGACGGAGATTGATGCGTGGCTTGGCAAACAGCAGGGCGACGATTTTCAAACCGAACATAACCGGCTTGAAGCCTTATGGGTCATGCAGCAAATCGATCAAGTCAGGCCTGAGTTACTCACGGCGGTGCTTGGGAGCCAAGACCATCGTGCGCGTGCCGCGGCGACGCGAGTCCTCTGTTATTGGCGAGAGAGAGTTCTCGGCAGCACCGCGATGCTGACTTCGCTTGCTGTTGATGAATCGCCTCGCGTGAGACTCGAATCCGTTCGCGCGGCAAGCTTCTTCGTGGACGCTGAAGAGGGACGCGAGATCGTTTCCAACGCATTGACTCAGCCGCTCGATTACTACCTCAACTACACCATCACCGAAACCAACGCGACGCTCGATAGACGCGGTGGCGCACGCTCGGGTGCCGATGAAGGTCTTATCAAAAAGTTGGCCGCCGGGGAGATTGCGAGCGATCAGTTGGTCACGATCACCCAGGTCGCGGTGAAAGAAGCGAACGTGTCGCAACTGGCCTTGGTCACCAACGCGATCCTTGGCGGTAAGTATTCCGCCGATCACAAAGCTTCGGCGCTGCGAGAAGTGATGGTAGCAGCGAAAGCAAAGAAGCTGATGCCAGCCATCGACACGAACATCGCATCAAAGCAGTTCCTCACGGCGCTCGCTGATGGCAACGTGACGTTGGCCACTGCGCTTGCCGAAATGGCGGGCCAATGGGAAGTCGAAGAGATGACGGAGCCCCTACGCGAAGCGATATTCGGTGACAAGACACCCGGCGAAACAATCGACGCCGCCCTCGTGACGATGCTCGGATTGAAGACGCCAAGAGCTTCGGATACTCGCGGTGAACTGGGACGCAATGAAACTTCGGCTGCACTTAAACTGCATTTTGCGAAAGTTGTCGCCGCAAGCAACAACGGTCTCGCCGTCAATGCAATCGGCTATGCTTTATCCAAAGGCATTTCGTCCGAACAGCAAGAATTATTGGCTGTTGCGGTGCAGTCCGTTCTCGCTGGTGACAATGGCGTGAACTTATTGACCAAGCAACTTAAATCGCAGTCGCTTGCTCCCGACACCGCAAAGTTGATCCTTCGCGCCGTTTACACGAGTGGAACCAGCAGCGGGAAGATCGTTGATCTTTTGAGCATGGCGGCGGGGATCGGCGGACCGGTCAAACCGTTAACGGCCGAGCAGCGAGCGGACTTGATCAAGCAAATCGAAACCCGCGGCGATGCGAAGCGAGGTGAACTTGTTTATCGAAGACAGGATTTGAATTGCGCCCAGTGTCATGCCTTGTCCGGTGCCGGTGGAAACGTCGGTCCCGACCTTAGTGGCGTGGGAGTGACGAGTCCGACGGAGTATCTGCTGGACAGCATTCTGGAGCCGAGCAAGCAGATCAAAGAGGCTTACTTGACGTTAAACGTATTGACTAGTGATGGTGTTGTCGTTCGTGGCGTGAAGGTGGATCGTGATGACACTCGCCTCGTCTTGCGCGATGAAAAAGGCAAGGAGATTATCATCGCCCAAGATGACATCGAAGCCGAATCCGAAGGCAAGTCTTTGATGCCCGAAGGCCTCCACCAATTGATGACTCAAGATGAACTGATTGACCTCGTTGCATTTACCGCAGCTCTTGGAAAACCAGGGGATTATGTTGTCAACAATCATCCTACGATTCAGCGTTATCAGGTGGTCGCGGACACTAAGGTTTCTAAAACGCTCGCCTCCCTGCCCGAGGGAAAACTCGAAGGTGAACTGGCAAATATTGCACCGGGCGATTGGAAGGTGATCTATGCTTCGGTCAAC